>ERZ794946.320-NODE-320-length-20122-cov-4.366472_pt1 | contig 20122 bp, 14 predicted proteins | sample MGYA00433072_ERZ794946 | MGnify/ENA primary metagenome ERZ794946 (study PRJEB30137, sample SAMN04331413) | food metagenome | isolation source: Y3 must sample point D1 replicate A | place: Australia: South Australia | collected 2014 ...
TCTGTATGGAGGAGAGGAGGTGAGAGGCTGAGAAGTGGCACAAGAGTAGAGAGAGAAGAGGAAAAGATGGTCTGAACAGCAGGTGCAGGGGAAGAAAAAGGATGGCCGCATGTGATTGCAACGAGATTACCTCCCTCCAAGGGGTTGCATGGTCGGATAGTTTCAGGGTCAAAGCTCGCCAGAGTCCGATGCGCCAGGAGCGACAGGCGAAATTTGCCAGCCCTTGAGCAAGACACCGCCAGCAAACACCTAGCAAATCTGAACACAACTGCCTTTGATTTGCTTTGAATTTGGTCTATCCCGGATAGATTGACTCGTGCGGCGCCCGTTTCAGCGTCCTAACCGCTCGGCCGCAACCTCGACCAAGAACAGAATCAACGGCTTCTCTTCGACATGCTGCAAATAGATTGTTGTGTGCATCTACAGCTGCCGACTGTCGCAACACAGAGGCCAGCCTTCCCCTGCTTCGCAAGCGCACATGATGCGCTTCCCAGCCCTCGAGCATGCCATGCGCGACCCAAAACTTCCATGTGCAGAGAGCGTCCAGGCCGGTGGTGTGTTCCCATCGTCTCATGACAAGGTCGAGTCAGATACACATACCGCCATTCAAGTCTTGACTGGTTCTGCCGATCACCACTGTACTTCCACTCTCCGTTTGACAAGGCGTTACGCCTTGCCGCAGAATCTCAAACAATAAACACATCACTATTTTTTTTCACTTAACTTTTTTCCCTGCAGCTGCAACACAGCCGTTGTGAAACACGATGCCTGACGAACTATGGAGACCGGAGCGCTTAACAGGAGCTTTTGGTGACCATAGTTTTCCTCCACTGTCTTTCTCGACAACACCAGATTCGATCTCCTCGACTCCATCTTTCTGATTGTTGTTTGGCCTAAACAGAAACACGTCATTTCCCTTGATGGCAGATCTTCAGACTCGTTTTCCCTCCCGCACACCAAAGCTCGAGATGCCCCACTTGGTGTCCGCAGCTGGTGTTACCCGCACGCAGGGTTCGAGCACAAGGCAGAGAGACCGAACCTCCCAACCTCCAGAAGCCAAGCCTCCTGGGTAGGATGCTTAATTTACCACCAAGTTCACCGAGCGGCGCATCCATGGCTCTACTCAAGAGGCTTGTCAACTGTTGATGCTCTGAACGCCGAGATCAGAGAAGAAGCATGGAAGAAGAACAGCGGTGACTGCACGACCAGAGTGTGAAGAAACGTCCTTGCTCGTAACCTTCTAGCCTACCGGATTTTTTCCAACATCACCACACACCATTACACCCTTTCTCACCGACACTTCACTACCTTTCCTAATTCTCCCGTTCTTTTCTACACACAACGCCAACGATGATCGGAGAGAAAAAAAATCAGAAGTGATCCTTCCCAAATCTTAAAGGAGATCACGAACTCGGTGGCTTTCAACTACTGAGACACAATTACGGGAAACAAGAAAAGCCTGGCTGCAGACAAGCTATTAGCCCCCTACCTTCAAGAGGGCTAAATTTACCTAACCACCAAACCTCGATGACTATCAAAACTTCCCATGAGTCCACGACAGAACGAGGGCTAGTTAGTTAGATTCACTACTAACCATTGGCTACTCCCAAGCCGTCCAGACTTTTTTGCAACACACAAGAACCGTCGATCTGCATGCGTGTCTGCCATGTCTTAATGTAATACCTGAAACATGACACCGCATCGCTGCTCAACGCTTGGGTGTACAGCTTACAAGAGAGCGATGAGCCGACCGACCAGTATCGAGTAGGATGCACACACGCCGAATAGCCGACAGCGGCGTGTCTTGTACTTCTTGAAGCACATTTTCGCTTGTCTTCTTGAATGCACAACAGCTATGTCGTGTCACCAACAGGATTTTCAAAGATGAAGGACTGTTGGATTGCGATCTCAGGTGTTGCGCTCTCATCCCAAAATTTTCAAGTCACTCATGTCAGCCGTCTGACCCTGGTCTTGTCTACAACCTTGAATATATTCACAAAATTCTTTACGTATACCTCTCAAACTAACCGGGTGAGTACGCTGGCACTAGAGGAATCCAAATGTCACAAGACAGAAGTATTTTACCCGAATTGGCTGTCTTGAGTATTGTTCCAGGAAGTCTTCGACATCGTGCTGGAAAGAACCAGAGCCCACAACATGGTCAATCACTGGAGTGTGACAACATGTCAGAAGCACTCTACAATAATCACAGGTAAGCTCTTCTGAACATCTGTCATCGTCTATCTGTCGAAATCGCATGCAGTAACTTGTGAGCTGTGGAGATATTACGTGCTTTCGAGGTTTGCACACGGAACCAGCGGCCACAGCAGAAAATGCGATGCTGAACGCGCTCTCATGAACCAGCCGCGTCAAAACTAAGATGCAAGGCCGCAAAGACAATGGCGAAGACTAACAAGATGTTGGTTGTATTCAAAAGCAGTGAACTAACTCACACACATCCAACGACCAGCACTCCGACAATGTCTGCTGGAAGGGGTGCTATACAGCTATGATCCTCACAGCAAAACCTCCTCAGACGTATGAACACATAAATGGCGTTGCAAACGATATATCATACTACAAAGATTTATATACATAAGAAAAAGTATCGGGTGAAAGAAAAGTAAAAACGCCACGCTTGCGCAGATCAAATAGAGAGAGACAAACAATTGATCAAAGAAAAGGGTCGCCCTCATTTCCTCTATGCTCAACTCCGAGAATATCGTGACTAGAATGATTTTGCATTTTGCCGCATGGTCAAAAGAGATACTTGGTCATCGCTTGACCATCCATTCACCTAGTGAAATGCCGCATCATACCAAATACACATACAAAGAAAGATATCCACCGATGCCATCTCCCCGATAGACTGCATGCAAATGATAGGAATACTCCAGAGGTAAAAGATCGCCAGCTCAAGGATGTGAATAGCGATTAACTGGCGGTGATGAGAACGTATCTGCAGATGCAATGTTAGTAACTTGATTTTCCTCCAGTAAGCAAGAGCAAAAAACTTACGAAGTAATAGCATTCATCCTCTCCGCACTCAACTTCATACCCACCTTCAACATCTCCTTGGCGACCTCTGGCTCCTTGTCTTGCATCCTCTCCCAAGCCTCCAGAGTCAACAACCAAGCCACACAATCCATCTCCGCCATGACTGTGCTCGTTCTTGCCGTCTCGGAGAAAAATGGCAATTCTCCACAGGTGGTGCCGCTGACAATGCTTTCGTGGTAACTTCCTTGGTCTAGATCATATTCTGCGCGAAGGATACCACTCTGAAGCAGGTAAAAGCCATCAGGTTTGTCACCGCGTGTGTAAAGAATTTTGCCTGCCGGGTAGCTGCGAGGTTCAAAGTACGTAACGGCACGGAACCAGAAATCTTCATTCTTGGTGGTGAGGCCTTGGAAAGATTGAAGGATCAATGGCAGAGGTTGCTTGAAGTGTTTCCAGCGGTTGCTGTCGCCGTTGGGTCCGCGGTTGGATTCCAGAGTTGTGGTGGCGGCTTGGTGGAGGAAGTTTCGTCGTGGCGATCCTACATTCATGTCGGCTGATGCGGGTGTTTGGATGGTTAGAGATGAGGGAATGTCGATGTTTTCGGCAGAAGCTTCTTTCTGCTGATTGAGTGATTCGATGCGTTGCTTGTCGGACAGAATGACAAGCATCTCATTCTCACAGGCCTCGAGTGCGCCGTTGAGATCTTCAAAGACCTTTGGTGGTGGGATAGTAGAGTCCTCTACCGGGTCTTCGAAGAGACCGACCATCTGAAGACTCTTGCCAATCTCACCTTCAAGACTGACAGCAGCAAGAGCGAGTGTCACATCGCGACGGTGTAGGATGCGGTTCATACGGTTAAAGGCTTCGGCTGCTGAGAAGTCGATGCCAGCCACGTGTGAGAAGTCCAAGATGAGGTAGCGGATTGGTTCGGCGGCGAAAGCTTCTGCTTCTATCAGAGCTCTGACCTTCTTCTCAACCTTGACGATACTGCCAAAGAAGAGATAGCCACCCAATTTTACCACTCGGATCTGGGGACCAACCTTGTGAAGATATTCACGCTGACGAGGATGGCGACGCACAGTGGATTCAGCTACGGCACCAGAAAACTCGGCGCGGATCACGGTCTTGCGCGAAGTCTGCACAACGTACACTAGACAAGCAAGGCCAATGCCGACAGCAATACCGACAACGAAGTCGTATGCACCCATGACCAAGGAGATGATGACAATGGTGGCATACTCCAGGCGATGCAGTCTTCCATAAGTGGCCCAGATGGCTTCTTGTGCGAGATCAATACCAAGCATGTAGATCAAAGTGCCGACGACCATGACCGGCACATAACCGATGACGACTGGTCCGGCGACGAGGAGACCGAAGGTGGCGAGAGTCAGCATGTAGCCAGCGAGACGGCTGTTGCCTCCAGTTTCAATGAAGAGCACGCTGTTGACGAAAGCCAAGTAGTTCTGGATACTACCGACACAACCAGAAAGTGTGTTGGAGATACCGTGCATGATGAGTTCTCTGTTAACGCTGACATTGTCTTCTTGGACAACGATGGCCAAGTTGGGCACGTTGATGGGTACGTGCAAGATACCAAAGAAGGTGAGAGCAAATTGGGTAGGCACAGTCATCCAGATAGCACTCCAGTCCACGAGATGGAATTTATAGTGACTGTAGAAGTTGTAGAATGGCAGACCGGCCTGTGGAGCATCGAAGACCCATCCTTTGTGGCGCAGAGTTTCCATTCCAAGGTTGGGGACTGCAGCGACAACAATGTAAAAGATAGCGGTGATAGCAATGTAGTATGCAGGGACAAGCCATGGTCGGTCGTAGTAATGCTTGACTGTCAGCAACAGAATGGCCAAGAAGAGAGGAGGCAGCCAAAGCACGATGGTGTCTGCTTGGAAGAGCTTGTGGAGAACAGCTCCGGTGAACTCGAGATTTCCATCCAATCTTGCCGATACCTCGATACCGGTGACGAACAGGAAGATGCCAACACCGCCGATGCAGCCGGTGAGAATGCTGTGGGGGAAGAAGTTGACAAGCGTGCCCAATTTGGCAGCGCCCAGACCGAGGAATACCAGACCAGTCAAGATTGAGCTCATGGCGTAAGAAGTAATGACGGTGGCTCTCAAAGCATCAGGATTGCCAGTGCCCATACGCGACATGATCATGTAGGTCATCTTGTGGAAGAAGGGCACGACTTCGATCATCTCGGAGCCGACACCTCCACTGAAGATGCTGCCGCTGGAGTATGTCAGCTGTGCAGTAATGCAACTGACGTAGAACATTGAGACACCATCAGCTCCCATGCTTGAGAAGACTTCCTCGCCGAGAGGGAAAAGAATAATACCGTAGGACAGAGCGTCGAGGAGGTTCAAGAGAACACCGAGGAAAACCGAGGGCATGACCAAGGCCGGTTTAACAACGACCGTCTTGAAGACTTGCTGCATGTCCCACTCTTTGGGGTGCGTCGCGACATGATAGCCGTCAACCGCCACCTTCCGTAGAGAAGGATAAGCGTGCTGTAGCGTTTGCCAGGACTTGACGCGCGGCAGTCGTTGGCCCTCGACATCCTCATCGTCTTCGTCATCTTGAGCACCGTCCAGAGTCTTGTAAGCCGAGGCTCGTCTCGAAGCTCTTCTTCCAAACAGGGGTGTTTCCTCGGTCGCATCTTCTTCACCAGCCTCACTGATGACCAGGCTCGGCACATCGCTATAAGGACGAGGACGAGGGCGGAGTTGGCCGCTCTGACGGTCACCATCTTGCCATAGCATCTCGGGAAGGTTGGAAGAGGAGACTTCGGGCGATACGGGCTCAGATTGTTCTTGGATTACCTCTGGCCGTGTTTGTCCCTTCTGCAGTCTTTCATCGTCACCCAAAGATCTTTCCGAATCAACGCTCTTTCTTTGATGAGCCAGTTCCAGAGATTGTCTCGGAGATGAAGCAGAGTCGAAGCTTCTACGGTTGGCTGAGTCCTGCGAGAAGCGATTCGGTTGCTGAGAGGGTCGCTGAGTGTCCGAGTCGCCTAGGAAAGATGAAGAGAGCTCGGCAGTCTGCTCGCGCACGCCCGACGAAGAATAGTGGAGAGGCTCTGGTAATTGGCGCATTAGTCGAGGCTTGACGGGCTTGCGAGTAGATAGAGTTTACCTTGGAAGCCGTGGGCAGCATGATGAATGTAGGACCTGCTGGGCGTCTTGTACGAGGATGAGAGACCCGAGGCCGAAGTAATAGAGCGGGCCCTCGACGTGTGGCCAGTGGAGCGCGGAGGGGTATCCTGCGCTTCCGTGTCGTCCTGCTGGAGCTCGTCATTGGAAAAAGGGAGACGCTGCTGATGCGACGAGGCATCCGACGGCGTCCGACCGCGCTTGAACAATCGCGACATGGTGCGACCAAAAGACCAGGACTTTCTTGTTGACGGGACTCGCGGCTATTCGAGGGATTCGCGATTGGCAATGCTCAATCGAATTGGACCAAGGGACGTGGGCTGACAAGACAAGACGGAGGCTGACCCTGAAAGCCAACTTTCCACTATTTCAAGTCTGCATGAAGAGGAGGCCAGTGGGGATGCGAAAACGCAGTGACTTCGCTGCTATTAAAAAGTGACAGGAATCAATTAGTTGAGGACTTGATCGAGATAACACCAGCTGGGAGGCCGCATCCACATCACAAGCAAAAAACGTCTGGCCCCCGTCAAAACCCTGCTCCACTTTTGCCCAAACATTAAATCCGATTCTCAATAAACCCTGTGTCAATCGACATCATTCTAGACCGTTTCTTCTTGCAAACATGCCTCCCTGTCGTCTGTCTCTATATCAATTGATCTCAATCCTCTATTGAAAGGCTGCTGGACAAATTCCTGTCGGTAGGCTTCAAGGATCGACGTCATATTGCGCTTGTCAGCCCTCATCGCGGATTTACGAACCGCATGAGCCGGGGGATGCAATATCAGGCGCATGGCCTTTTCTTATAGAGCGCATGTCACTAACCTCAAGCACTATTAGATGCTCTAGCAATTCCGGCCATGAAAATGCATGAAAGCCTTGCGATGCCAAGTATTTCCCAGCGGGAAAGCATCGAATTTGGTTTCTCACTTGGCCCTTCCGTATCCAAAATCTTCATGTAAATTTTACAGCCGAGTTTCTACTGACATCGGCTGTTGGAGAGGTAAGCATCGTGCATGCCGCTCCATAAAAATCATCATGTGCTAGGTGCCATCTCCCATGAGTCGGCCGCAAACCTCCCCACACATCCTGAATCGTGGTAGCCGTCCATCCGCTTGATTCTTGACCTGTCCAGCTGTCGTGCAGATAATTCAACTTGGAGAGCACGATTTGGCCTGACCGGTCTGATGCCATCCTCTTGTGCAATCTCATCATGGCGCTTGCTTTCTTGACTGTATCCCCAATGTCTGCAAACTCTGCAAGACATCAGAGCCTGCACCTTATAGCACCTGGTAGGTGCATGCTCTCTCAGGCGAAATTGATTGGTTGGTGGGGTACTCGTCCTTTTGGTGAGGTCGCTTTTGTGACCGCCTGTGAGTAAGACACGCGTATCAGTCATCTAGGGCTCATAGATGGAGCCGAATCAATCAACTGCCATGTGCCATGTAACTGGCACTGGTCGTCAAGTCGCGACATGTTAGAAGATTGGGTAGCATGACTGTACAGCATGGTTGCAACGAGGCATATCCTTGGTGGTACGATGTCTGGCCCTGACATGGTTCAGGGGACTGAACAGGTCGGCCGTGCAAGGCAGCAAGGCTCAACTGAGCTTCTGCAGATAGCCCTGCTGGATCAAACGCTCCACGTCTCCTTGACGGACGTAGAACTGACTGTTCTTGGTCAAGTTGATAGCGCTGGTAAAGTGTGAGCAGACGGCAAGTTCTAGATGGGCAAGTCGACTCACCCGTATTCTGTCTGAATCTCGCCGGCGTCCTTCAGAACGCGGACATCGATGAAGAGGTCGGTCGGCGGCTCCAAGCTCCCAGTCAGATCAATGTCGGTCCACTGGCCCTTGTACGCAGCCAAGAGGTCGCTGTAAAGACGGACGTATTCCTCCTCTTCTGGACTAAGACTGCTCTTGCTGTCCTCTGCATTCATGGCTTGCGGCTCTCCTGTTGTCTGGTCATTCCCAAGGATATCAACGCCTCTCCAGCACATGTCTTCTAGCTTGTCTGTCCGCACTCGGTGGTAGGCCAAGAGGCAGCGCTTATTGCGACGCATGCTGAGGTGATTGACGAGGAGAGCGCATGCCGTGGCAGGTTCCTGAGAAGGATTGAAGGAACCGCTGAAGGGTTCAAGGAGGGAGTTGACTTCGCGGTTGAGCTCACGGACTTCGCGTACTACGGTGCGAACAAGTTCGGTCTGGTAGGCAGGGAGCTGGGGGAGTGCCTGTGTTCGCTTCGCATGTTGCACCTAGATTTGGATATTAGTCAATTGAAAGGGAACCATCATCATGATAGCATACCAGCTTGTTGCCGACATCTCCGTACATTGTTGCGTTGAGACAGGAATTTGTTTGGTCAAGCTTTCGAGAGACGCGACGAAGCGTGTTGATGACCACTTGAGTTCGCGAACCCGAGGCCAAGTCCCACCGCGTCGAACTGGAAAGTCCAACGAATACTTCTTTTTCATAACCAAATGACTATCACCAAATCGCCAATTCAAATCAAACAATTCATCGAGAACGGACAAGACAAAAGAGCTTTCGGACTGTCAACGTTGCATTTTATTGACGCTATGTTCTTTCCAAAATATGGACTTCATTATGTCGAACCACATCAACTCTCCCTTCTGTACTCTGCAGAACCATATCAAAACTGAGACCTCAGAAAGCCTTCCATGCAAGGCCGCGAGGCCATATTCTCTATCGCATCCGGGTCCGATCCTTCTTCCTGAACATCCCTGATGATGGGCCAAGACGTCTTGATGGTTTCTTCGTCCGATGCCTGATCTATCGCTCAAGGAACTGCTCATACGGTGAATTTTCTAGCATCCCTCCCAATTGCGGGTCTACAAGAAATGCATCACTTACTGTGCCCTCAGCCGTTCCTTGACCACCACTCATATCAAAGCCGCCATTCATGGCCTCATGGAAGTTGGTGTCGAGGCCTGAAAGCTCGTTGCCAAGGTTGTAGTTCGTGTGGTCAGGATGCAGCAATAAGCCGTTGTGGTCGACGTAATTGCCTCCATGCTGGGGTTGTTGGTACGACGAAACTGGTGTTGGTCCCCTGGACTGCAACAACTCATGATGCTGGCCACCAGGCATCGACACCAGGGCGCCATTCGATCCCATCGATGCCGGCGTTGCGTTCATTGCCATCCGATGGTCGTGCATCTGTTGACCTCCGTTTCCTTGTTGGTACAATTGATATTGCCCGTGGCCATTGGCGACTGCGTGTGAGTACGGGTCGGTGTGGTACATCTGTGCCTGACTGACGGCATATGGCATTGCCTGTTGATACTGACCATAGCCTCTTCCAGGATCCGGGAGCTGGTACTTTGGATCCGCGTATGAATAGTTGTCTGCATAAGGATGCGTCATTCTCGGAGGCTGCTTCACTTGTCTGACTCGCCTTCCTGGGTTGTACTCGCCGTCTGGATCGCCTTCCGAATCGCTGAGGTTGTGATATGCGCTCTCAGGGTAATCCAGGATACGTTTGGGGTTCTTCTTCTTGGGCATGGCCTTTGCTGGAGAGAACTTGTATTCTGGGAAGGCTCTTTGGTGGTTCTCTCTTTCTATCGTCGCCAACTTGTCATAGTAGTCCTTGACTTCTTTGGGCTCTAGCTGTTTCCAGCTTTGGCCAGTGACTTTCGACACGATCTGGTGGTTGTTCTGGTCGCACCATTTCTTGGTACGCTCAGCATATGCGGATCGATACAGCATGAACCTGTTCATAGGTCTTGCGATCTTGTTCGCCTTTACCACTTCCGCGCGCCTATCTTCAATCGATCGGTTGGCCCATGCTTCCATATCTCTCAACGGTGTCTCTGAGTCCTTCGTCAGGATGCTGAGCGGTGCCTGGAGTATGACTTCTGCCCCTTGAGCCTTCTTGGTTCGGTTCTTTCGGACTCCGGCAATGTGAGGACTGCTGGCTGCAGGCGTAGACCGCGTTGAGCTCATTGGCGAGTCCATGGGCTTTGTCGTTCGCCCACTGCGCGTCTTTCTGCTGCCATCGCTTCCAGTATTGGGGTGAGAGAGTGGAGTGCCGACACCGACGTCTTGGTAACCGTGGTTGGCGTTGTCGTATGGACCTAGACCGCTACCGTCTGGCCATGTTGAATTTTCCTTGTCATGGTCAGCATCTGCTTGCAATATCTCTCCAAAGAACACGTACGAATGAGAAGTTATCATAGGCCTGTCCGTCATTGTAGTTCTCAATGTAGGACAGCTCGTGCTGGTTGTCGGAGGGTGGGCCGTATTGACCTGACTGGGTAATCCGGTTGGATGACATTGCGACTTTCACTATCGCTATCGGATTGAAGCAGGAACTGGTGTTGCTTTTGCTGTTTCAGACGTTTGCTCAATCTCTTTGATCGCACTGAATGTCGGCTTTGTCCAGCGTATTGAGACGGCTGCTCTGTGGCGACGAATAAAGCAGAAGACAGCAGAGAGATTGTGTCGCCTCTGGGAGTTGCTGGATATGATCTTGGACGGCTACAGGCTAAGTCACCAGCCTCGTACCAATCGGTCTCGGATAAAGGTCGAAAGGCCTCCGAGTCAGTGTCACTTTGGGGCACAAAAAGCAAGATAGTATGCGTCTTCGTTGGCCAAACACTCGCAAGCTATGACATGGTAAGCAAAGCTCTCGTGCCGTCAGGAGAATAGACAGGGGCTGTTTTTGCCAGCATACACCACGTGCGTGAATCAAGGGCAGATGCAACTAACCTTGTCTCTTCCTGCAAACTTGCTTCTCGGATTGCGATGTTTTGACCAAACACTGTGATTGTGGCTGTTGTTGAATGACAAGCTAGGCTTTGAACTATTGCTTTGCTTGTGTTTCTATGCAGGTGATCTTTGACGTTTGTTGTGTTAGACAAAGTGCTTTACAACCGGGGATGGACTTCCACAAGTCGGAATATTTGCCAAAGGAATAACGAAACAAGCAGAAAGACGAGGGTTTCCCAGGTTCTTTGTCGGTATCGTCAAAGGTATTTGTACAGACTTTGCTCCTGGATATGAACAAGTGCCGATTGCGAACTTGTCGTTCTGCAAATGGGTGAACTACTGAAGCCGGACAGGCATCACCGCATCCGTATAGGGAGCTGAAGCCTGGACCCTCTGACGCTCTTCGATCTGCCCGTTCTGGGCCAAGCTCTTCTCACTGGACACTGATTGCTGTTTTCGAAAGTCTACTCGGCTACTGTATTCTTCCTGGGCTCTCGAGGCTACGACAGCGGGAACAAGCTCGTCGATTGTGTCTTCTACAAATCTGAGAGACTGCTCGGGCGAACCCTCGTTTCAGTCGGTCCCAACTTTGATTGCATCTGGCGGCGCCACTACCTTAACTGTGGGATTGGCTGCCTTCCCGAGAACTAACCCGCCCACCGGTCCAGTCGGCGAGCCCCAGATCTGCAGGACCCACTGGTTTGCAGAAAGACAAGATGACCTGCATCATAAAACAAGAGGGATCGTAGCGTGCTAACCTCACTCACCCCACGAGCGAATCGCTGTCATCCTGCATGTGCTGTTTACGCTCGGTACCTGCTGCTGAATCGCTGTCCAATCATTACATTGCTCAGCGGAGGCCGCCGGACCCGGCCAACACCTTCAACATTCTTCAAGTATCGGTTATGCAACTTCAGCCGAAAGGGGGCTCTTCGATGAGCATGAGATCAGAAGCCCAAGCACCACCCAAAGCTGAGATTTGAAGCGAGGTTAGAATGTCTCCCGCTTGTTCGCTTTCTTATTCAAATAGGCATCGCGACGCCGCATGGTCAGGATGAACACCACATGTGGTCCTGGTAGATGTGGTCACCCGCTCGGCGGCAGGGCGGTCCGCACACGCATAGGGCTATGGAGAGACACATCGTTTGGTCCTGATTCTCGTGACTGTGGAGATTTAGGTAGGCATGCAGCTATGCGCGTCCCAGCACACACAGGCATCCGATCCACCACCGCGGTTGTTGGGCATTCGTTGGTCATTTCTACTAGGAGCAGCAGTGGCAGCAGCAACGAGCACACGACCCATCGTCCTCCGGCCGTAATGCACTACAAGATTCGGTCAGAAAAACTACACTTTCTCTACACTAACAAAACCAGGCAATTTCTCACTACTGCAAACGGTAAATTGCTGGACTTGGATCTCTGATGCGTCGAAACAGAACAGCAGTGCGGGAAAGGCTCATGTTGGTGGGTGGTTTCTATTGTCTCAGCAGGAATGCACGCTAGACTGGCTTCGTGGAGGTGAGTTGTTTGTGTAACCACACCTTTTACCGATTCCCTGATCTGGGGTTGGCTGCAGCTACCCGAGTGGGAGCACGAGCGCAAGGTTTTTGCGTTTGTGCAAGGCACCATGCCGCCGCGCGCGCCGTCTCCACGATCCGTTCCTTCTGGGTTTCCGCCGTCACAATTGTCCATCGCACGTTGATGTTGCTAAAAGTGATGGGCACGAGGTTTGTTTCATCAAGCGCTGGTCTGGGGATTTGAGTTGAGTTTCTGAACGGTGACTGGGTTTGCCTCGAACCTTGATCCTCGGCACCTCCGCTGTGTTGGGTCATCACCTTCAGAGACATGTGTGAATCTTGTGTTGACCTCTGCCCGACTGCAGGTAGGATATGCAGAGCTGTCTGTCAATCTGTTGATGGTTGATGATCTCGCTGATCAATTTGCATGAGACACCGAGTTCAGCAGGATTGAACGCGACTATAGAGATATGATCTGGACGATGCGATATTGATGCAGCTGTTGGTTTGTTATGATTCAGAAACCCGCCAGGTGTTTTGGTATCTATAGTAACTCAACGGACCAATGAGTAAATGCTCGGGGCTGGCAGAAGGCCAAGAAGCAATATGCTTGTTGCATACGGGTATCATGTAATTAGCTATGTAGCGAGTTAAGAAATATAGCACGGCCCCGTCCTGGAGGAGGCGACATGTATTGGCTCAGTAGCAAAAGAAGGGGTCATCCGAAGCGTTCACATGCTCTGTCTGTTGAGCATCTTGTTGGGCAACAGCGCAGTCGTAACAACGCAACCCAGAGTAATACCACCAGCAAGATACAAGACCTTGGCGTAGTCGTCGGCCGTCGGTTTTGAAGTCGAGGGTAGGAGGTGCTGAGCAATTTGCGGAGCAACAATACCAAAAAGACGGCCCCAGAATGCAGCGATGCCGCAAGCAGTCCCACGAATTGCGGTAGGAAACTGGTTTGAGAAAGAAACGATATCAGCACACTTCTTGAAAGCTTCAAAACTCAAATGTGTCTCTGGTGTTCATGCACTCGCAAACGTACCTGCTCGGGAGTCCAGCCATAGAGAATAGCATTGAACATGCTTTGGAAGAAATATTCCATAACTGTGAAGCTGTCAGCAAAAAGGGTTTCAAAACATCGTTAGCAGGGAACAAACCGTTGAGTCCGATGTTGGAGGCGTTGCTGTTGGCGGCGCTGAAGAGGAAGATGCTGATGCCCATAAGTGCAGACGATATGACCATCGACCATTTACGACCAATAGCAGGAACTTTGTACATGGCACCGCCTAAGAGGACACCGACAATGCCGGGAAGATAGATGTAGACATACGAGCGGTATGTGTGCTTCAAGTCTCGGTTGATCACAACGTTCTTTGCGGCGATGATACTGGGAAGGTAGCCTCCGGCTAGAGTGAAGCCCCAAAAATCCATGATGTCTGTCAATCGTTAGTGTGAAGCTGATCATACAACAAGAAAGCGACCTACAAGTCAACCAGACGAGAATGGTCAGGTAGGTTGCCGATTTGGAAGAGAAGAGCATGCCATAGCGGGAGAACTCGAGTTTGAATTTGCCCCAGAACGACAAAGTTTCCTGCTCGTCTCCAGCACCAAGCAATCCAGCAGCACTGTGATCGGCAGAGTCGACGCGCAACGAACTGAAGTCCTCGATTGTGAGTGAGGATTGGCGCTTGTTGAACTTGGCAATCTTTTGCAGCACTTCGATCGCCTTCTGATCTTTGCCTCTGTAGACCAAGAACTTGGGGGACTCCTGGAAGTTGAAAACAACGAAGCGCAGGAAGAAGATGGAAAGCGTTATGGCGCCCAGTGTGAACATCAGGTAGCGCCATCCCATGTTACTTGCCCTCGTACAACAGGGTGTTCCGGTTGGGACATCTCTGCACGATGGTGCAGGATTTGGTTCGACGAAGTTGGGCGAGCAGCTGTAGGGAGGGATGAAGCCGTATGCGATGACGCTGCAGATAACCACGCCGATGGGCTGGAACAAGGAGAGTAAGACCAGCAGGAAGCGGCGATTTTGTGGGAGGAACTCGAGGCATATGGTGGTGTCGATTGGAATGTTGCCTCCAATACCAAACCCACAGAAGGCGGTGACGACAAGGAAAGATGTGTACGAATCACATGCACCAAGGCCGAGTCCAAAGGCGGCTGAGATCAAGCAGGTCAAGTTGAACGCCCACCGGCGGCCTACATGTGTGTTAGTATGTACCGTCTCCAGATCAAGAGACTAGGCACGATTTCATGGCCAGAGCACCAACCAATTATGTCGACAAGCACACCCCAGGTAAAGGCGCCAGCGGTAAGTCCTGCGGAAAAGGCGGTTGAGATGTTTCCAGACTGATTAGCTATTCAGAAATGTTTAGTGCTCAAGACCCCAATATTCAACAACTTGGAACACGCACCAGGGATTCCCAGCTCTTGCTGCAATGGGCGCAGCACAAGACCAAATGCTTGCGCCCAGAGTAGATCGATGAAGTAGCCAAAGCCGCAAAGAAGCCAGATGCTCCATTGATAGCGACCCATGCCATTTGAGTCCATTTCTCTGTTGATGAGAACGCATTTTTGTTCGTATAACGAGAGTCCTTGAAGCTCATCGTCGGTGACCGAGGGCGATATCGATGGGATCAGAACGGGCTCATCGAGCGAGTCCTTGATTGTTGCCATTGTGTGCTCTCAGGTGCGGTAAAGTTGTGTCGCGGGGATGATCAAGTCGCGGAGATGTTTGAACAACGACGAAGACGAAAGCGCCAGAATAAGAAGGCGCGACTGCCGGTTATCTTTTGACTTGTCGACCGAACGAAAAATTCACCCGCCTGTTCAAGATTGCTTGCTGGCCATACGTCCCCTATCTATGTCAATTCACTTTCCAGTTGCGGATAGTTGAAGCTTTTATTGCTTTCTAGAAGGCAGTGAGAACATGTCTTGTACTGTCGTCGTCGTTGCGACCATCATATGTACTCTTCGCATACCTACTCGTACACCAAGCGTGTTAACCACGCCCTTCCGTCTTTCTACTGCTCATTGACTTGGCACGCGGCAATCCATATCGTTTACTTGGAACTTCACAAGAATGGAAGCAGAGAACGAGGACTGACGACATCATTGAACGGATCGTCATCCAAATGGTTTGGCAAGAATCCCCACAAATCCATCTCGATTGTGATTGGCTTTTGCAGACGTAGCTTTATCTATCGTGCGAGGGGTGTAGATCTCTGATTCCATCCTCGATCATGGCAACATTGACTGGCCTCGTAAGCGGAAGACGAATCAGATAATCATGTAGTATCATCGGCGGTGACCGAGCACGGAGGCACAAAAGCATCAATACATCAACGAGCCATATCAACAGCGACGATAGACACCAAATGTGTAGACACGAAAACAGCATATCATATTCCCATCCTCCTGGGCCTTTGCCCATTGACTCCAATACGCCTGTATATGCCGAGCTGCCCATCGCTTTTGACACCTTATAGTCTTGCTTGCCAGACCGAACACAAAGCAGGCGATAGAAAAGGCAAAGAAGATAAAATAGGGATCGCTCAGATCTCCATGGCAGAAGAGGCCGCAGTATCACTAGCGCCGTCCAGGACACCCAGAAGGCGAGCATATGGAACAGTGATGCGTTGCAGATCGCGATGCTTGCCTATGATGTTTGTTAGTCACAATTGATCTGAACCAAGAAGTGTGAGAGCAACTTACCCAGAATGAGAACGACCTCCTTGAGCAGCTCCTCTCGAGGCCAGCCAACGAGGTCTCCTTCCTCAGCCATCCAGCCTTGTCCTTTCTCCTCATCAGGTTTCTCATCTTCGTCCTCGAAGACGCTGCCCATAAGTGAGCGCAAGAGCTCCTCAACCTTGGCTTTTGAGCCTTCGGCACCAATGCGCTTGGCATACATGAGAAGGTACAGGTGGAACTCCTCACGCGCACCCAAGGTCATGGCTGCTGCGACACGATTTTCAAGATGTGCTACGCTCACGGCACTCTCAAACCCTTCGTACCCTTCGGCGACAAGTAGTGTCTTGACAAGTCTCTGCAGGAAGTAGGCTCGGCCTCGTAACAAAGACTGAGTGGTGGTGTTACGCTCTAGTAGGGGGATAATGCCAGCGGACAAGTTCTCGGGCTTGAGATCATCGTCAGCGGTGGAGGTACCATTCGTGCCCTTAGACGTAGGCTGTACTGTTGAGATGGAAGTATCTGCGGTATTCCAGTACTGGCTGCCGACCGCCCACCAAGGCTCCGATAGGCGCTGCCAGATGTACATGGCCTGTGAGTAGCTATAACCATCTCCGTTAGACAGACCTACTACGATGCGTCCTTGTGAGTTGAGACGAGCAAACATGACAGCCGGTCCATTGGTGGTATGGCCTTGCTGGGCTGTCGCAGCAATATCGAGAACGGGTGCAAGAGACACGGGTGGATGCGGCGACGACAATGTCTTGATGTTCCAAACGTAGCACATTCCCACAGCATTTACGCACAATAACCACCATCCTCGGCAGTCCATAATGACAGGTTGTGCGTCAAGAATGAGAGCGTTGACCAGTCTGCGGCCTGCTGGTGTCCATACGTAGACTGATCCATCTTCACAGGCAGCTGCCCAGAAGTTATGATTTCCTGTGACCAGCAGGACGGCTCGTGGGAGGTAGTCTTGCCATATTGATTGGCCTCGTCGAGAGACTGTGAGACGTGTAGGGTCACGATCCTGAACTCTGCCTGTGCGTGCTGGACCGGAAGCATTACGAGCTTCGAAAACAACCGAAGACTCGTCGCCCGTATCCATCTGCTGTCCGTCGGCCTCCTGGGCGCTGTTCGTGTCCAATGGGCGAACTATTGTTGTTCTGACCAGAGGTACTGCTAGTCTTACCTGGCTTGTAGTTAAGCTGGGGTTGACGATAGCCGGTCTTAGAGGTTCAGCAGTCTCGGTCGTGCTTTTTCCAACTGAGCTCGGTGGTACGAGTCCGGCAGCAGTGTTAATGACTACAGGTGTCGCGCCACTCTGTTGGACGGAGGCAATGCGCTTCTCGGTACGATGGTCGTCGTCTCCTTCAATCTCAGCAAACTTCCTCTTGTTACCGAGAAGCAACGAAGCAAGACCGCCTCTTGGTAAACCATCGAACGGTTTTGAGAGATCCAGAGTGGTCTGAGGTGCATCGTTACGGCTGGCTTGGGATACACTGGACATGAGCTGTGGCTTTGGTAGTGAAGACTCACCCACGCCAGCAGATGACGAGACGAGCAGGGGAGCGATGCGTTTCTTGCCGTCTTTTGTGATGGTGACACGCTGCTTCAGCTTGTCAATTTTGGCGACCTGCGGATCCGGAGGCGGCATTGGCTCCTTGGGTTCGGCAGTTTCTGTGCTACCATTTGTTGTGGCCTTTTCCGATGCCCCGTTAGTAGAAGGAGCAGCAGATTTCTCAGAAGAACCGTTCAAAGAAGGCACAGCAACAGTGCCATCGCCCATCAGTTCTCCCATGCGACCTTGGACACCCTTAAGCTCTCCAGCCTTACTGTTTTCCTCTAGTCTCAAGGCATCTGGACCTTCGACAACACCTACTCTTCTGCCAGCACCGAATCGCGCCAAGGCCTTGTCATTGTTGTTGACGGGGGCAGGATATCCGAGCTCCCCAGCAGCAAAGACGCAACAAGCAATGGTGCCGTCGAGACTGGTAAAGTAGACAGTTTCACCATCAGGTGACCAGGCGAGATCAGAGATGGGCTTAGCAGCAAGTTCTTGAGTGACGACAAAGGGACGAGGGGAGTTTGTGTTCCAAACACTGAGCGTCTTATCCTGACCGGCGCATGCAACAACGGTGACAGCTCCAGCAGCAAAATTCTCCTGGGCGACGGTGTCGCTAGCGGGCGGTGGCGGTGTAGGGCAGAACAGACGTGGTGAAAAGGCGCACACTTCGACGGGGCCCTCGTGGCCAATTAGATTGACCTCACTTTCCCAGCTACCACGCGTGACTATTGCGACGGAGCTCACAGGACCGTTGACAGCGTTGGCAGCAGCGATGTGAGCACCATCAGGAGACCAAGAACATCTGCGGAAGTACGTAGTCAGAGGAGAGGTGGTGAAGGGAACTGAAACTGTGGCTTCGAGGACGAAATTGTTGACCTGGTCGTAGGTGGTAGCGTTCGGAGGGGGAGAAGTAAAACGGAAGATGCGAATGGTACGGTCGTCGCTGGCGGTAGCGAAGTATTTGTTTGCGGGATCGAAGGTGATGCCCTTGACGTGGCTCTGGTGTTGCGACAAAGTCTTGAGCTTTTCGAAAGTATGACCCGACCAGACGACGACCTTGGAGTCGAGGCCGACGGATACGAGGATGGAAGAATCGGCGGACCATCCCAGGTCCTGGACGTCGTTGTCGTGGCCGATCAGACGGCGGAAGATGCGCCAGTTCTCGACGGGGGGAGTCTCGTTTGAACCGAAAGTGGTATGGGTCGGAGGGTTGGGATCGAGGTTGTAGATGCACACAATCTTGTCGTCGGCGCCCGAGGCCAGGTATTTGCCGTTTCCAGAGAAGCGCACAGAGTGGATGGTGCCCGAGTGGTAGCTCATAGCGGCCAGCTGTTTGGGCTTATTGTACTCTGCGTTTGCGCCATTGCGAATCGCGTCCGTCGACCAAATGCGCACATGTCCATCTGTAGGGTGTTCTGTCTTAGCATGTCTGCTTCTCTTTCAACTGTCCAAGGGTCTAGCAAAGCGCACCTCCTCCTGCCGTGACCAAGCGGCTTCCGTCTGGCGAAACGTGACAGCTGTAAACCTCGAAATCCTTCTTGTCACCTAGAGGGCCAGTCGTCAGTCGTCTTCATAGAGAGGTGATTGTGCAACAGCTGTGACGCACCTCCATGGGTTAACCAGATTGGTTTGGTGAAGCGCATTGCGACTGTTTATCGAAGTTGCATGCTCCAGCTTTCAAGGGCCGCGGGAAATAACTTCTGAACAGCTGCGCTCATGCGACGCGACTCGATTCGACCTTTGGAGTCCAAGCTAGAGAAAGTCTTGTTGCTTGGTGTTTCGAGGAAAGACAAGGTCCAATAATTCACATGCTCCGTCAACGTCTATCTGGTGCTTGGCGCATCGACAACTCGTGAGAGTGACCCTGTCCCCGGACGAGCTCCATGCGGATCTCCAAATATGATGCAATTGCTGCGTCCAAGCATTGCTTTTGTTCTCGACCACTGACCTGACTTTGATACACCATCTTCTCCAATTTAACTCCAACTACAGATGCGAAGATTCAGTTCAATTGCTCGCACAATGTCTCAACGTGTAGGTCCTCTTTATTGCCCGTGTTCCACAGACTCAATACTGACCGACATACGTCACAGATCAGCTTTAAGGTCGAGGGAGAAGGTACACATATTTGAACTGTTTCGAAAATGACCGTCCATGTATTGACAATGTACAGTCCAGGGTGTCAACTTCAGAAGCTTCACCGTCAAGCAAGCAAAGTCTTTGGGCATCACCGGCTACGTCCAAAATGAATCTAATGGTAGCGTACGTGATGCTTGTGCAATGTCCCAGCATGACGATAACGCTGACTTCTATCAATAGGTCACTGGTGAGGCTCAGGGTGACAGCAGCGCTCTCAAAGAATTCCAACAACATCTGAACAAGGGTCCTTCTGCTGCTAGTGTTTCGAAGCTCGATGTCAACGACATCAAGACCAAGGAAGGCGAGAGCGACTTCA
>ERZ794946.321-NODE-321-length-20078-cov-32.733806_pt1 | contig 20078 bp, 9 predicted proteins | sample MGYA00433072_ERZ794946 | MGnify/ENA primary metagenome ERZ794946 (study PRJEB30137, sample SAMN04331413) | food metagenome | isolation source: Y3 must sample point D1 replicate A | place: Australia: South Australia | collected 2014 ...
CATATCTGTGAAAAGTATTTTATCTCAGTGGGTTTACGTGGGCATAGATCACGCCTCAGCCGCTCTGTGTCGACTTTCTTTTCGCCAGGTAAACTTGCTTGATAGGCAGAAAAAATCGACAGCTCATCTACGTGTAGTAACAAAAAAATGTAGGGCGCCAAATTGTATCCATATTTCCTTATGGTGCTTTTCTGAAGATTCCTTACAATAGGCGTGCCAGAAACAAAGTTGGTGAAAGTACGCATCGTAGACCTGTGCTCTTTACGCAACTTTGATGCTAACATAGGAGGATTCACTTCGAGAGTATAATCCTGGCTGAGATAAATGCACCATTAGCGTTTTTGATTGCCTTACTATGAGTTCCTGATTATCCAGAGGAATGGCAATCTTTGTTTCTTCTACCGAATACTGTCACCAGGAAATCACATAATTGCCGTAATGGCATTTTACAGTGTTAGTTTGGACAAACGGAAACTTAGGTTTGTTACTTTAGGAAAATTCTATCAAGCGAGAAGGGTCACGGCGTTATAGAGGAGGGCGGATTTCTTCCCGGCAAACGCTATATATCGGCTAATCAATTGTATTTCTCACTGATCAATTGCTGTAAGAAACACCATTCAACTGCTTTTAACACACAGCACGCTTAGCAATTGTGCCATTGGCATTATAGTTTTCGAATTCATCATAAGTCGATCCGAGACAGTACTTATCGGCTAACACATAGCGGCTATTTTGAACTATTATATGCTCCTGCAGATTTGTTAATTCTCTCACAGAGTGTGCTGTTAGCTATACGAAAAGGAGTATGACCACTCCCGTCCGTCAACAGAGAGCGAAGTTTCCACAAGTATCCTAGTTTTTTTCCCACTCTGCTAAAGTACGCCAGCCCCACGGTCGTGATAGCGAGAGCTGCTAATGTGAGTAATATCGCGAATAACTCTCTCTTCAATTCTTCTCCAGCATTGTTCAATCTGGCTTGTATCGCAAATTTCTAAGTGCTGTGAGGCAGCGATTTGTGGAAATGGTACACAAGATGTTCTGCAGGTTTCGAGAGCAATGGAGAAGTGTAAGATGCAGCGCCTTGCACCGTGTGTTTCATTGATGACTATGAAGTGTGTAGCCTGCGCGCTACGGCTTAGAGAAAAGGTTCCCCACATCCAGCCGGTCTCATTTTTTTCGCGGGAATATTGGTCGATCGGGCTCGTCGCCCACAAGCGTCATACTGCGATAATATATCACGGTTTCTGTTCGGTCCGCTTTCTCAGGCACGGATAGTTGCTGCAGCGATAGAATACCGAGATGCTTATCTTGCTCGTATTTTCAGGCTGAGCTTATGGTCTTCGAATTGGAAATCCCCGGGGAGCTCGTCGTCCCCGTGTGCTTGGTGTGAAGCACCGTTGGGTGGGGAGATAATGAACTTTTCTAAATTGGGCCATTCTGAAGTTGTTTTTTTTGCCAAGAAAATTATATGCTTTCGGGGTCTCGTAGGGGTAAAGACGGAGACGCCATTCTCAATCACTAATTCATAAAGAAAGCCTGGGGGGGGGGGACGTGTAATGACAAACGTAGTTAGTCTGGCCAATAACCAAGAAGAGGGTGTATGGAGTAGAATTTCCACATCAACCCGATCTGCCTCCTTCATTATATGTTTACCGCTACAGAAAAGTTCGAATTACTTCTTACCTTGGCGTTCCTATTCTAACGTCTGCATAACCATTTTCCCAATATGTTCTATCAAGGTCCGATTACTACTTGAAGATGACATGTATCTCCGTTAATGGCGGAGTTTAATTTTTTTTGGTTGCTTTTTCTTACTTTTTTCTCCCAAAAAAAAATAAAGTACTGAACCTTTTGCGTAAGGTGTTGTCCACAGCTTTCTGTGAGGTGCCGCTTGCAGCTTCCCTTTTCTTCCCAAGTCTTTTCTTCAAGTGCGCTTAATATCATAATGGGCTAGTAACAGGGCATTAGACACAACTTTAGACGTTTCTTTTCCACCAATCATTGCAACTCATCGCATCTTGCCGTCCCTTATTCCATAAGTGTTTTTTGTAGCCTCGGAGAAGCTTGCTATTCTACTTTTGAGGTGTATGGAGTTTCTGATCAGTGATAAGCTGCTTGCGCCACGCGTCTGAAGATCGGGAGCCCATACCCGGCGGCTATTTTGCTGATATCTTTTTCATTCTACTTTAGTCCAAGCTTATGCTTTCTGCTTCCTGTCATTTCCATGGCTTTCTTCCCATTAAGTAGACTCCCTGTTAGAATAGGACGTGTGGCGTCAATTAAATGCTTGCCACCCCTTTCATTCCTCTGTCCATTCCGGCAGAGGTCACAGTTTTCATGAGATGAATAGGGGAGGCTGTGTCATAGAAAATAGCTATAAAAGAAGACGATATTTTCTCAACTTCTAGTCTAAAAGTTCTTGTCTAACTATCTTGCCGTATTTTCCTCACACAAAGAAATACAACAAGAAAGATTTAAAATGTTAAGCGAAATTATTAATCACTCCTCTGAAAGCAGAAGAACCTGTCATTGCCCTGACAAGTGCTGCTCCAAAAATGAAGACGATGTCAATTGTATGTGCGGTAATGGGAGCTGTAACGCTTGCCAAGACAAGTGCTGTTGTTCCTCTCAAGAGAAATGTGCTTGTTGAAATGCCAAGTATGCAAGGTCCAATTTTATACTGCTGCACTTGAACTGGATTTTCCCGTTCATATTACATAACCTCCTTTTATACTTTAAATTTTAATGCAGCTATTATTGGTTCAAGGCGACATGTTATTTTTGCCCATGGAAGGCACATGATACGTGGGGCTATATTCTTGTTTGTACAAAAAATAGAAAAAAAAACCATCATTATGGCGCCACGCTTAGCACACTATTTTGGAAAATGTAATCGGGTTTAAGCTACTAGTAAAGAAAAGTTACAAGGAAAGATGAACACAAAAAATGGCAGAGATAAATAGGGAGCTAGAAAAGAGGTGAAAAGCGTTTAGGGCAGATTTTCAAAGCCGACGTATAATGGCTTGTATATAAACTGCTGGATGTATACCTAGAATGCTGGTACCGCTATTTTCCTGTATTACCTCTAGTTTATTATTATCGCTAAACACGGATGCAACTTCAATCTCTTCGAACGCCTTTCGGAGAAAACTAAGGATTAGGTGCCGATGATTATACAGTATGGGGATAGTGTCGATATAAAAATAAATGTCTTATTGAGGTCTGGCAAATGATGACTGCAGAAGTCTGATATTAATTCATGAGTGACAAAAAATCTAAGAAGGCTTGTGAAGTTTGCAAAAGACGAAAAAAGAGATGTTCCGGAGGTCGGCCATGCGACTACTGCATCAAGATCGACAAGCAACTAGCTTGCACATATCGTGTCAAAGTATCCTCTAAAACAGTCAAGGTTACGGAAAAGTATCTTGTTAATTTAAAGTCCAAAATTAAAGACTTGGAGCTTCAACTTGCCACACGATCCAATTGCCATCCAAATGATGTGTCTACTAATGACAACCCGTTAGTTAGCAGTGAAGATGATGAAGAGGATCGGGACGGGATGGACGATCCATCAGAAGGTAATAATTACTATCGTTTGGGAAATTCAGCTTGTGGCAAGTTCTTGTTAAGAATTAAGGACTCGCTAGGGAAATCATGTCAATTGCGGGGTGATGTGCGTCCATCAGTAATTGAAACAATTTCTTTGGAAACGTCTCCAAATATGGCACTGATTGAACAAATTGTACGGGAAAACTGCCCCTCTCCCTCAGAAGCCAAGAACTGGATTTTGGCCGCTTCTAACGTGATTGGTGCAGATTATATGTATATAGAACCTGATTACGAGAAAAGCGTATTGGATGAACTTATATGGACCAGTGATTCGCATAATGCTGACTTTGTCAAGTACGCAACAGAGGTTACAAGGTTTTTCACGTACCTGGCTCTAGGATGTCTCTTCAACAAAGATCGGTCTCCTGAGAAGACCGGCTCGAAATTTCCCGGATTGCAGTACTTCGAGACAGCGTTGAGACTCCAAAGTGAGTTGTTGAAGGTATATGACATGATGGCTAATACTTCTTTGGTACAGTCATTTCTTTACGTGGCCTACTATGCTCTTTCTTTGGACAAACCAGAATTTGCGTATCTTACTATTGGTAGCGCCATAAGAATGGTTTTTACTTTGAATTATCATAAAAAGACGACGACATTCACAGAGAATAGGGTATTTTGGCTCTGCTTCGTTTACGACAGACTGGTATCAGTCAGATTTGGCTTTCCCCTGATGATTAATGAGCTGGATATAGACGTATCTCTTCTTAACGAGCCAACAATATCTAGTCAGGAGACACTGATCGATTCTTGCCATTTTAATTGGCAAGTCAAACTTGCGAACATTATCACACAAACACTCAGGAAAATATACACCCGCAACTCTTTTTCTTTCATTCACAATTGCTACACCGTGTTGAAAGAATTAAAATATTGGCTGGATGGTCTTCCTGATGACCTTAAGATAGACATGGACAATTTCAGTACAACGCAGCCAAGATCGACTATTAATCTTCACATCAATTATAATTATACCATTATCATAACAACACGTCCCGTTTTTCTGTATGTCTTCAATAAAGTGGCGGACAGTGAACAGAAGGCCGAAGAATTGTTTCCGAAGAAGCTTCTCAACACCATAACTACTCTATTAGAATCTAGTGTTCAAGCGGCTCAGATACAAAGTTTCATTTTAACAAAGCTTTATTTCGAAGGTCGAATGGTGAGTACTTCTTTTTTGGATTGTCATTATATTTTCAATGCCACCATCATTCTGATTTTTGCCGCTTTCTGTCAATCGAGGCCCAATCATGCTATTTTCTTTGGCTGTGATATTAATACTTTGTTTGAAAGAGTTCAGGTTAATTTGAGAGTACTGCAGAGCATATCTCAATATAATATAGCTGCTTGTAATTTCAATAAGCAGCTCACTGAGATTATAGAATTAATTGGTTCCACAAATGTGCATATTCCCCAGGAACACCCTTTTCCGAACCCATCTGTAGGCAAAGAATCCGATGCGCAACTAGCAGTACCGCCACTCGATCCTGGTATCGACCTGGATCTTGCACGAAAGTTTGATCTCTCAAGAATATTGCATGACATCGGGGATAACTCAAGCGAGTTGTTTCCATTTGATAATGAGGACTTTTTAAAATATAGTTTTTTTTAAATTTATGGTTAAAACTTCTTAAAATTGTTCATTTACTTTATGTAATTCATGTTAGCTAATATCAAAGTATTTTGGTGCCACATCCACCACCCCCTGGAGTCATTATAATGATGCGATCACCTGGCTTGACCTTAACAGAATTCTTGCCGCCAATATTGATGATATTCTTGCCGTTATTCTTTACCCATAAATTAACGCCTCTCTGACCATTCCCTCCATCGTTTATGCCATGTGGAGCGATGACCCTCCTCTCTGACAATATGGAAGCTTCAACCGGATAGCAAAACTCAATGTCCCTGACCACACCATTACCTCCGATGTACTTGCCACTTCCTCCAGAATTCTTTCTAACAGAAAACTCTCTCAAGATAACCGGATATCTTCGCTCAAAAATTTCACTGTCGGTCATTCTCGTGTTGGTCATGTTCGTATGGACCGCGTCGGCACCATCCCAGCCAAGGCCTCTAAAGGAATCCGCGCCCGCTCCATGTCCGCCACAAATTGTTTCATAATAACCAAACCCATTAGTGATCACACTTGTCTCAGGATCTCTCCCGCCTGTACCAAATGTAAAGTTGTTGCAGTCGCCCTGGGAATCAGCCATGACGTGGAAGGTCTTTAATATAACATCTGTAACCCTCTGAGAAGTCAAAACGTTACCGCCCACCACAGCAATACCATTGATAGGACTTAGGATAGAGCCTTTCGGAATTTTTATTGTGATTGGTTTCAAGCAACCTTGATTCAATGGGATATCCTCACCAACCAAGCATCTTAAGCAATAAAGAATAGCTGAGTTCGTAATTGCCTCGGGTGCATTCAAATTACCGTAGACTTGAGGAGAGGTTCCCTCAAAATCGAAAACATAATCTTGTTTATCAGTATCAAGGGTAACTCTTAACTTAATCAAGGTGCCGTCATCCATCAAGTCTTCACCATAAAATACATTTTTTCCAAAATGTTGTGTAAGTTCTTTCAACATTTTTCGAATGTTTTCAGAAGCATTATCCTGTATGGCTTTCATGTACTTTACTATAGCTTCATGTCCGTTCTCATTCATCAGCTTAGCTATTAATTGAATTCCTTTGTTGTTCGCCGCAATTTGAGCCTTCAAATCGCTAATATTGTCACTGATTCTCCTAGATCCTGAGCAACCTGGATACTTAGCCGGTTCTTCCAGTAAAAGTTTGCAGATTAGTTCTTCTTGAAAAGTACCCCTTTTGACAATCAACTCTGAAAAAATTGTGGCGCCTTCTTCATACAATTCTTTTGAGTTGGGAGGCACTGAACCAGGAAGAATACCACCGATGTCTGCGTGATGAGCCCTGGATGCTACATAAAAAATAATCTCCCCAGATTGCTCCGAGAATGCTGGAGAAATGACTGTTATGTCTGGTAAGTGGGTTCCGCCAATGTCTGGATGATTGCTTACTAGAACATCACCAGGTCTGAGCTTTCCTTTCCATAAGTTGGCTTGAGCAGCAATGCAAGTAGACATTGATCCCAAATGTACTGGAACGTGAGGAGCATTAGCCACTAAATTCCCATCGGGGTCAAAGAGAGCGCAAGAAAAATCTAACCTTTCCTTCACATTGGTAGAGACTGATGTCTTTTTTAGTTGAGTACCCATTTGCTCAGCAATGTCCATAAATCTGTGGCTAAATATTGATAGCATCACTGGGTCGACGGGAACTTTTTGCTCGTCGGACACATTTTCTTCTGACTTGCGCAAAATCTTGACGAAAATGTGAGATTTCAATACTATCGCTTCAGAATTCTCTGGGATTATGTTGGTTTGAGTACCATCTGCCAATATAGCGGGTCCTTTGACTACGCTACCATAAGTCATGTCATCTATTTTGAAAACTGGTGTTTTTAACCATCCGTTGTCAAAATATACATTTTTGAAGAAGCTAGCTTCTTTTGCAGCAAATACACTTCTGGGTTTATATCTCTTCAGTTGTTCATCCACTGGTTCTTCGTCTCTCACACAAGATTTTGCCGTCGCTCTGACTCTAACATCATCGACAATTACGCATTTCTCACTGAAAGCAAATCCAAATTCCCTCTTATGCGCTTCTGCAAACCATTTTTCAAACTCCCAATTTTCATTTTGCTCTAAGATCATTAAGCTCGTTTCTGTGCCCTCGTATCTCAAATTCAAATACTTTTCATGCAGAATTTGAGTTTCTGAAAATCCTTGAATTATTAACGATTCGCTGCATGTTTTTACCAATTGATCTAGTCTTTTTCTGGCGCTTTTTGCATCATCAGGGTCGTTCAAGTTTAGGAAGCAAGGTTCCTGCTTTTCTTCTACAACGTCAGCGAGGAAAATACCATAGGCGGAAAGAATCGAAGAGTATCTATGAGCCAATATTTCATTAATCCCTAAGCTTTCTGCTACAGCTACAGCGTGTTGGCCCCCAGCTCCACCAAATGTAACTAATCTGTGATCGGAGACTACATGACCTTTTGCTTCAGTGATTGCTCTTATCGACCTGGCCATCGACTCATTTGCGACTTTCAAAAATCCAAAAGCGACTTCTGCAGGGCTCATTTTAACATCCAAATCTTTATTAATCGTCTCCGTCAATTCCTTGAACTGGCGCTCTGTTGCTTCCAAATCTAAAGATTCATCTTCATTTGGGCCAAATATTTTGGGAAAGAATTCTGGTACCAAACGGCCCAACAATAAGTTAGCATCAGTTATAGTTAACGGGCCACCTTTACGGTAGGCAGTAGGTCCAGGATCCGCAGTTGCAGAGTCTGGTCCCACTCTGAAGAGCCCATTTTCCCAAAATAATCTCGAACTACCGCCGGCGGCTACGGTGTTCACGTTTAGCTGCGGTGATTGAATAACAATTCCAGCGGTTGTCGTCTCAAAAACATGCTCCAACTTGCCTTCGCCGAATCTGCTTACATCTGTAGAGGTGCCACCCATGTCGAATCCTATGAGGGGAATCCGGTTATTATCATTGTAACAAGTCCTAGAGTAGCCTACAACACCTCCAGCCGGGCCTGACAAGATTGACTTGAGACCGGAAAACCTGTGCCCTTCAACAAGTCCACCGTCAGATTGCATAAATTGAATGTTAGTATTTTCAGTGTTGACAAGGCCGGCTTGAATGCTCTGCAGGTACTTCTTTATTACAGGCGTCAAGTACGCATCTGCTACGGAGCTATGTGCTCTTGGTAGATGTTTGATCATAGGTGACACTTCTGACGATAAAGAGACATGTTTAAACCCAATTTTGTGGGCTATACGGCCAACAATCTGCTCATGATGTGGGTAAGTATAGGAATGTAAAAACGCTATCGCAATCGATCTCAACCCGCGCTGATAAACGCTTTGCAATAATCTAGTAATCTCGGACACATCTGGAGTTTTAAGGATGCGAACCACTTCGCCACTATTTCCATAGACAGTTTTGCGCCCGGTACTGGGTTCAGAAATGTGATGATTGGGATCCTCTGTAAAATCTTCAAGAGTCACCCTTTCGTCGACCTCCACCACCACATCATATAGAGGCCGAGGTTTCTCAATGTGCAAATTGAAAATATCTGGCCGAGTTTGGTCACCTATAACCATCACGTCTTTGAAACCTTTCGTTGTAACAAGGGCGCAAGGCTCGCCGTTTCTTTCCAATGCGCAATTAGTTGCCAATGTAGTACCCATCCTAATACTACTCACCCTCGAGACATCTAAGGGGGTACCCCTAGGTATTTTCCTGTTTTCAAAAATCTCTAACAACCTTCTAATGCCTTCCAAAGGTGCATCTGGGTAGTTCTTGGGATCCACTGACAGCAACTTGATGAATACATCATCCTCAATTTTACCAGTCCCGGGGTTACCAATACAATCTGTAAATGTTCCCCCCCTATCAATGGCAATACGTATTTGATTTTTAGCACTGGTTATAGTCATATGTCAATTCTTAAATAGCGGTTGGACGTGCCCTTATCCAATTTTAATGAGAATAATAAGAAGATAGCCAGCATCGACTCACATCTTTCGAGCGTTCTACTCAGCAATTTATACCAAAATTGATCAGTAGTGTTTGCCTCGTCGGAAGAGCATTTTAGATTAAGTATCACTGTCGGCAGTTTAATGCTCGAAATCCCCGAAATTTTCTCTTTCGGTGATTTCAAACCTACTTACACCGCCGAATGCTCTAACATAGGCCTTAAACAACGTGCAAGGACTTGAAAAACAAATGGCTAACTAATGGGAGCCCATTGTTTTGATAAGCAGAGATCGGCACAAACTGATATGACACGAGCGTATTGCTACGGCTTGGTAGCTGTTGAGATTAGGAGTGGAAATGGTGGTAAATTATAAAAGAAGGGGTGCTCTTGAAGTGAAAACTCATCGAATACACTTTAGAAGAACAAAAGAGCTTACACAATGTCAGACAGTTTACCTAAATCTGACAATATCCAGAAGGTTATTGCATTAGAAGATTTTTCTAAAATGAAAGTTAAGGATGCTGGTGAAGAAAGTGTCGTCTCGGTGGCTGTGGACTCGGAGTTGGTAGAAGATTTATACATTGATGAGCAAGAGGAAAAGGCACTTGTCAAAAAATTAGATTTCCGGCTCCTGCCCATGCTGGCATTCATGTATTTCCTGTCGTCATTGGATAGGTCCAATATTGGTAACGCCTACACTTCTGGAATGAAGGAGGACTTAAATCTCACTAGTAGACAGTACTCCAATTGTGTTTCTGTTTTCTATTCAACTTACCTGGCAGCTGAGTTGCCAGCTGTATTAGTTTTAAAAAGAGCCAATGTGAAGTACTATATGTCCTTTTTGGTGTTTTCCTGGTCGATAATAACCCTGAGCTCGGGTTTTGTTCGATCCCATAAATCTTTATTGGCGCTAAGAGTTCTTTTAGGTACTTTTGAAGGCGGCTTTTTCCCTGCAATGACACTAATTATTAGTATTGTCTATAAGCCTCAAGAGCAGGCTAAAAGAATTGCTTTCTTCTTTGGATCCGCTGCATTATCTGGAGCTTTTGGTGGACTCATAGCAACAGGACTTTCATCAGTTAAGAACGGTGGAGGTCTCGAGGGTTGGAGATGGCTTTACATTATAGAAGGATTGATATCTGTGTGCGCGTCTGTGTGGTTGTTCTTTGGGCTGCCAGCAAAGTTTGAGGTTTTACCTTTTTTGAATGAGCGCGAGTGTCATTTGATGAGCATTCGCAGTAAACAGAGGACTCAATACATGGGTAGCACTGAGAAATTTAGCTGGTCATGCGTGAAGGATGCGTTTTTAGATTTCAAAACATACCTTTCTTTCACGATACAATTTTGTCAGGACACAATAATGTATGGATTTAGCACTTTTCTTACTGCCATTCTCAAAATGGGATTAGGTTTTTCCTCCATGCAGGCCCAGTACTTGAGTGTACCTGTGTACATCTTAGCTGGTGTCGTGTTTTTAATTTCAGCCTTTCTGAGTGACAGGTTCAAAATGAGAGGTCCCATTTTCTTTTGCTACAATCTACTAGGCATTGTGGGGTACATTTTATTACTGAGTGTAGGCAACGACGCTGTCAAATACTTCGCCTGCTATTTAATAACGTTCTCTCTTTACACCGGTACTGGGCTTAATATATCGTGGTTGACCAATAACATGGCCCCTCATTATAAGCGTGCAACTGCTTTAGGACTAAACCAAACTTTAGGGAATTTATCTGGTGCAATTGCAGGTCAAATATACACCAAATCTCCCTACACCTTCGGCAACTCTTTTTCTTTGGGTTGCATTGTGTTATCGAACATTCTTACTTTATGTCAAGTGATAATATTGAAACGCATAAATATCAAGAGGAAGAAAATTTTGAATGGTGAGATATCTGATAATATGAAAAACAGGAGAGGAGACTGGGCTTTGGATTACGAGTATTGTTTGTAATGCGTGTTGTCAATTACACCTGTCAGTTTGTTTAATGATGAGGCTATCTGAAGTTTGTGTTAAGATGTATAGAGTGATTTATTATCGTATTATCTTTTACTCTTGCAGCGTTTGTGTTAAGCTTATGTATAGAGTGATTTATTATCTTATCTTCTTTTACTTTTGGAGTGTTTGATATCTCAATATGTTTTGAGAATAATAAGCTGCAGCTCTTCATGTGACTACCGAAAAAGAGAGAGTGTGTGTTGTATTCATCGAACTCTTGGTTCATCAAAGACCGTGTTTCGTTATTTCTTTTTAGATCGAGTCTATTAGGTACTTCTTTTTGTGTATTAAATCAAGTAGTGCCCATGGCTGGTACACTTGTGAATATATATTACTGGTATACAAAGAAGCTTATTTTATTTGTTTAAAGCCTTACCTGACAATACCTGTGGCTACCTTCGAGCCGTTATCCATACATATCAAAAATATAAATGCTTTCTTCGATTAAGAGCACTTCAAAATGTTTTTTTTTTTTTGGTATGCTCTAATCTTATAAACCCATTGCGAGCAGAAAATAATAATTTAATAATACTCTTGGTACTCTTGTAATTCTTCATTTTCTATTGATATTGAGGTTTTATAAAAATAAATAAGCATAAATTTATATTTTATAGATCTAAAAATAAATAAAATTCCGTGGGTATGCTTAGGAACTTCACAATCGATGGATGTTCTAAGGGCATTGATTAAGGGTAAAAAGTGTTACTTTTTTCATATGGCAATGCTACAAATAAAAGAGGTCCATAATGATAGGTCTAAGTGTGGTTTGACACTATTTAATGTATTGTTGTATAAATACGGCAGAGAGATTACATAATATCTTTTGATTCAACAATATGTTTACTTAGTCGTCGAGAACATTGAGAATTTGGGCAATACATAATGTGCTTATTAGTTAATAAGCATATGTCTGTTGCCCTTTGAGAAACAAAACTTTAGATGTCTTTCCATGATTTTTTTTCAATATGCTATCTCGTGTACCCTTAAACTTTTTTGTTGGGCTTTTCATCTTTATAATATACTCAAATACTATTGAATAGCACAAATTGAGCTCGAAACAACCAGCTTGGAGCAAACCGAGAAATTCGACTGCATCCAAATGCAACATACGGTAAATTTTATTATACCGATATTCCACCTGGTGAAATGAATTACTTAGAGGAAAAAGTAGTATAATCCAATTCCTATTTTAAGAGTATGCAAGTGCCTTATTTTGAATCTAAAAGTGCATTCGAAAGGAAAGCCCTTACATGAAAGTAAGCTATGGTTTGATCTTGATTCAGTGCTGTTGGATCTGGTTGGACCATTATTGACATTAAAGTAACCAGTAAATCATGGATCAGGTTTGAGACACTGAATTAGGTTTTATTTCTCTACCGTCTGTACTCGAGTAAATTTCGTAGTAAATTGGCAAATTTCTTACATAGTCTTCAAATATCAGTTTCCCTTTCGAAATAGAATGGCGAATTGTCCTCGGACTGTTGAAACTCGTAATACTCGCGATATTTATCTTCCAAAAATAATACAGTGATAAAATAAAATTCTGTTGATTATCGATCTTAAAATAGAATACTATAGTTCAGGAAGTTATTACTTAGCTGTAAACAATGAAATAAGGGGTTAAAACAGGATTTTATTCTAGCAGCGTTTGAAGCTGTTATGACTGCTGTATAGTTTGGGTATCGGCTGTGCCTTTTTAACGTCTCCGCTTACATTGAAACATTGAGGGCTGGACTATAGAGTACGGGATTCCATGAGGCGCACCTCACTCCGTGCAAGGAGGAGTGACATCGGAGGTCTGAGCACATTCTGTGCATAATGTGGTTGTTCCAGAGGATACCCAATACGTGGAACTACTTGACTCCCAGTAGGTGGAACTGCTTGAGGCCCAGTAGGTGGAGCTAGTTGACCCTTGTTCACACTCGGTACACGGAGTTTCGCTGCTGGATGAAGCCCATGAAGAAGAGCTGCCAGGCGTCTCAGTGCATGGAGTCTCGGTGTTTGATGAAGTCCATGAAGAAGAGCTGCCAGGCGTCTCAGTACATGGAGTCTCGGTGCTTGATGAAGCCCAGGAACCAGAGCCGCTAGGAGTTTCAGTGCATGGAGTTTCGCTACTGAGGGATGCCCAAGAACTCGAAGTGCTAGAGCCGCTAGGAGTTTCCGTACATGGGGTCTCGGAGGTTGATGGCGTCCAAGTAGTAGAGCTGCCAGAAGCAGTTGATGTGGAACTAGAACTACTAGGGCAGCCAGGAATGTGGCCGCAATTCCAGTGCCACAATGGAAAGTCGCAATTTGCTTTGGAACTCGAGGATTGATGTTGACAACCAGATTCGAGGTTAAAGCAAGTTTCGCCCCATTTCCAGCCTTCACTGTATTGCTGAGCCTCACCCTTTAAAAATTCGTATTCGATTTGAAATGATGGCATCAAAACCTGACAAGGTTCATTTTCAATCTTCTGAGCGTAAACTGGGAATGAAACGGTGAATTCGGTTGCAGAATTAATCGAACAGTCTTTGTTCGATTTTGTAACCTCTACACAACTCTGAGGACCGTCAATACCTGTCAGTTTCAAGGAGGAGAGGTACTTCCAGTCAATGCTTTCAGCACCCTGTACCTTAACAGTAACACCGTAAGTCTCGGATTCTATCCAATCTACAGCCAATAGGTCCATTGAGAAGTTCATCCGGTCACACTCATCTGCACGCCATCCAAAGTCTAAATTGGGACAGTGTGGAGCAACATTATATATTGATCCACCTTTTGAGCCACCTTTTGATCCACCTTTCGATCCAGTACCCCATCCGCCCTTCCATCCACTTCCCCATCCACCTTTCCATCCTCCCCATCCACTTCCCCAACCTCCGTTCGATCCCTCGTTCGATTCACAACCGGCTGCCCTTTCGAACAATAGGGCAGAGACTAAGAAGAGTACTTTATTTGGATGCATTTTTTACTAATTCACTGATTGACCTTCTGAACCATTGCAATAACGATTGCGATGCAAGAATATGATAGTGCAAACTGCTGTCGCTTATATAATGATTGTGGTTAACGATTCTCAAACCTTTTAGGTACATTCCTGACTCGCTAACTGTGTTGAGTGGTACTCCCTCTTATTTCTCTGTTTACTCAAGATAACTGGTACTCTTAGCGGTACGCACCAGTGATAAAGAAGTGAAACAAGATACTCAGCAAAAAATTGCATTTCAGGACGATTTCTGTACTCGGCTCATGAATAGCAGTGTTGAGGACAAAGATATGTAAAGTTTACTATACTATGGCGATATTGTATAATGTTGTTTGCTTGCAAAATACGCGAGCGAACCTTTAAGGAAAATAAACTCTTGGGATATCATATCTTCAGACCTGAGAGACTACCGTAGCGACAGTGGGAGTGGACTTCAACAATTTTTTACAATCATCACTATTATGTCTCTGTAATATCATTCTACGGAGATTTGAATGGGGAGGGAGGACTTTTTCATGATAAGTCCTTCTCAGTATTGCTTAAGAGCGAAGAATGCTAATGAGCACTCTACCTTCACTTTGATTTTTAGTGATATTTTCTATCTACTATTCTTTCTTCGCAATGTTATTTCTCAGCCGTTAATTTTGCTCAATATTTGGTTCTCGCTCTATTTTGTGTTACCTTCCTCGCGTTTAACAAGCTTCGTTTCTGCAGCTTTAAGAAACTATGAAACACTTTTGTTTATCTAGAAGGAATGCTGAGGACTCTTGTTTGTCAGTGCAAAGGTAAAAAGCAGATTCTATACAGAGCAATATGAAAATCGTTCCACCTTTTTGGCTGTTTCTTCTTCTAAATAAGACATGAGTATTACTACTTTGAGGATCTTTCGTAATTCCCCACTTTTCTTGGCATTATATTTGTCGTGGTAGGCGTTGTTTTGTTTTCTGGGCAGGTTGTTCTGGCAACAGTTTCAAGTAAGAATGTTTTTCTTCTCTGCACGAGATCTATGATGTTTAAAAGCCGAATACGTATGGTCCAAGATAGATGTTCCAGAAGCTTTTCAACACATTTCTGAGTATTGACTGCCCCTGTTTCTGAGGGTATACTCTTACCTTGCTAGTTGTTATAACGAACCTATGAATAGATTGTTTTAAGCGGTCTGAAATTCATCAGAGTTATGTTTGACTCTCTAAGCAAGAGAGATCTTGTAACTGCTATTATGCCAAATCATTCTCTTAGAATAAAGAGTAATTTGGGCACATGTCGTTCACCTCTGTTACGGTTTTCCCTGACCCAGAGAGCTAATGAGTTCTCACAAATAAATCTGTAAAGACATGGCCGTCATCGGTAATCTGTAGTATTTAATTTACTAAAATAAACAGTGATTTCTGCAGGAGTATTAATGCATAGAATTGCATATGTACCTTTTAGGAAAAAATTTCCACAGATTGTCGGGCTGTCAAGTGACTGACGTTACGCTTACCACTGGTTGACACTATGCTACCTAGTTACCTCTTTCCAACATAAACGTCTTCTGACGCTCCTTTGGGAAATAAGACGCGAAGTTTCCGATATCTAGAGTAACTCGTGCTAGAGTAAAGCATGCCGCTTATATTAGTAGCACTCCACATGAATACCACACTTTCAAAAGCTTATGAGATAAACCCTCCATGAAGGTCCTTTAATTTTGGAAGATGATTTTGATTAATCGGACTAAATTTTTTCTTCTTGTACATTGGCTGAATATCGACAAATTACAGACAATATTATGGCTATCAGGTTTACAATTACATGGTTAATTGTAGTAAAGGCAAAAAGTTTTAATTAAGTTAGCCTTGTGAAGAGCTGCACGAATGAATGGTGCAAGCCTTTACGATATGGTGTTGTCAAGTGGTAAGGGAATACAGCAAACGTCACATAAGAACAGTAGTTAAGGAACTCTTTCATGAAAGTGGTTCAGCTTAAACTTATTGCTCGAGTATTAAAACTATGCTCTTTTTTGTTTTGGAAGACCATTCAGTGCATCGATTTTAATCAATAAAAGGCAAACTCAAATTGATTAAAAGAAAAACAACCATTTTAGCTGCTTCAAGTGTGAGAGAAGCTGCTTACTATACATACTTAAAACCGGAATATAGAGTTGGACTTTTGCATTTCTAGATGGCTTACACGTAAGACGCTATTGGGTGATGTGTTGTATTAGTCATGCGATTTTTCGCATGCTTAGTTTTGGGGATGTTTATTGTAAAGAGAACCCCTCTGAAAACTTCCAATCGATGTTTCATTTTTAAAAAAATTGTAAAGTTTAACATGGTGTCAGTAGAATGTTACTGACTGATGCTGATGCTTGCAATAACTTTCTTGTGCCATATATTGCGCTCTCTATAGTCCAGTATGGCCGAATACTGACGAATCACCATTCATTATGAAATATTCTATGTTTTTTGTCCCATATTCTGGTAATGACAATGGTATGCACCTATCGGATTGATATTTTCGTGCTTGTTGACGGCATTTTCAAGTCACTTCGCAATGATTAAGAAAAGAGACTGATCGATATATAAAACTCAACCTTATTGAAAGACTCGGATCAATAGAAAGAGTATGTTTAGGTGTTGTTATTCTATTCATAAATTTAAAAATGAATAACTACGCTAGTCCGTAACACACATGTAACTTTGTTTGGTCATCCGATATTGCTGAACAGGTTCGAGTAGTTGATTTCTTTTTCGAGTTCTTCGACTTTATTTGTCTTGCGTTCCAATCAAACCAAATGGATTTCATACAAGTTGTTTGCAGGTGAAGTGTTCGCAATGTGAAATTTTGGCATTATCTCGCACAAAGAAGCTCTGAACATTGATAAAGGTGGGCAAAATATAAAAAAAATTTGCTTCTTACAAACCTATAGATGGGCACTTTTATAAGTTTCTGCTTTTCAAACTTTCTTGTTTTTTAACCTGAATTCAGAGAAGACAAAGTTCTTTTTCCAAGAGCAATGCTCTTTTTAAGCAAAAGGACCCTCGAAGTACCCCAGGAAACAGAAAAAAAGAAAAATTATTGGTTTTAGTATTCGTTGACTTTTCATGTCCTCTTGAACTAATCATGAGTAATTTTGCCCTTTATTGCCTCTGTTTGATACGTTCTCTCTACTGGGACTTCAACAGATCATCAAAGCTTCCAACATCTTCGGTATTAAAAAAAAAAAATGCTTTCTAACATACCACATTTATATACAAGAATTCTCTATTCTAAATTGCAAACGTTATGTCTAGATTATTCTCACGTAAAATATCCCACCAGAATTTTTTTTCGTTCCAGCATTTCTCCATTATTCTCTTAGCCATTGCAGCACTGCTGACGCCCTTCCGGTTTAGTGAGTCAATTCTTTTCATGTAGACCGGCCTATATTTGACCATTGAATCGCTAAGCAGTTCACAGCCGCAACAAAACAAACAGAAGATTATGCAACTCGTCGAAGAAGAAACTAGAGGAATACTTTCATCCACAAGCTTTGTTATTTTCACTAGTGAATCTTCTATGATTCTACTATTCTGCGGAAGATTTAAAACCCTACGCTTCAGTTGAAATGATCCCGTTAATCCAAATATCAGGTTTGTGGCTCGTAAAATGCGGTATCCTTTGTGAATCTCAGGCCGGCCTTGCGAATAGTAAGCTTTGAAAATCTCATCTCGCTCCCTTTCTGATTCATTGAGGTGTGCATTGATTTCATAGTCCAGCTCTAAAACCTGCGATAGCAATTTTTGCGTTATTTCACCCCCGTTGGCATCTTGTCTCTGTTCTCTCTCGCGAATAAGCCACGAAACGTCTGCCAAATAAGAAAGTACCTTTGCTTCCAATCCCGTTCCAGCTTCGATATCTTTTAGATTGATCCTCCTCCTACTCCAGTTCTCCTGGTCAGTCATCTTTTCGAATTTGTACTTGATGGCTCGGAGTTTCTCTGAAGTAATAACCTTACTAGTAGACGAAAGCGAACCAATGATATCCACATACGAAAACCATCTGGTAATAAAAAATAGGTCGTTAGATTCGCCTTCATCTGATATCGTGAGCATGTTAGAACCTGAGTCACAAAGGCGCTCCATGATCAGCCGTCCTGCTCCATACACATGTGCCCTCCACTTCCGCCTTTTATCACTAAAAAAAATATCGAAGGCAGCTAGCATCATTATGGTAGCCAAAGTACTATCACTCGTCCGTTCCTCTGCGTTCATTAGATTGGCCAGCAGTTGATTAAAAGTCTTCGTTAGCAATTTGTCCGTCACAGAAACATTAACTGGACTCTGTGGATCCACGCAAGCTTGCCATAGATCTACTGGAACCAAAGAGTCAGTGCTGCAGTTGACATAGAAATCCTCGAGAGGTAGTAAATCCTTCTCTGGGGGTTGACGACCACACGTGAAGTAGTCTGAAACAGGGCCAATCCTTATAGTTCGTTTGCTGCTTAAAGAGAAGGTGAAATCCTTCTTAGTGATCGATGCTACTTGATTTGACGGCCAGTCAATTTATTCTGCCTTTCTTCTCGCATACGAGTAGTCCCAATAGAATTTTGTTTTTAGTTGGTTTAGAAGAAATGGAGTTACAGGTATATGTTCCATGAGTGTTTGTGTACTTTGTGCTTGGAACTTTGGTGCCAATGAGGCAGTGCTTGTATGGGCAGAAACGTGCTATAGCAGTTGTCGTTCCAGAAAAGACGTTATCCGCCTTTCTGATTCTAGTTGTGTGAATCTCAAAGTTTCAGTCACTGTTGTTTGTGAGTCAGTGAATCACGTTTATTCTGTTCCCAATATATTCTTCGACGTCTAGGAAATTTCCACTCCTGCAAAAAAATATAATGCGTGAAGCCTACATGAAATTTTGGTGGTGACTTCAATGGGTTAACAACAGGGTGTTGGTCATAACTCTAAACCTTTCTTATTACCAATCATTGAAACTCATTGCATCTTGCCATTCCTTATTCCATCAGAGTTTTTCGTAAGCTTGCTCTTCGACTTCTGGGGTGTACGGAGTTTCAAATTATTGATAAGCTGCTTGCGCCACGCGTTCGAAGATCGGGTGCCCAAACCCGGCGGCTATTTTGCTGACATCTTTTTCGTTTTACTTTGGTCCACGCTTGTGCTTTCTGTTTCCTGTCATTTCCATGGCTTTCTTCTTAATAGATAAACTCCCTATTAGAATAGGGCGTGCGGCGTCAATTAGATGTATGCTGCCCCTTTCATTCCTCTGTTCATTCGGGCAGTGGCCACAGTTTTCGTAAAATGAATAGGGGAGATCATGGCATAGAAGTTAGGTATAAAAGACGAAGATATTTTCTCTAGTTCTGGTCTCAAGTTTCCCTAAGTCGCTCGCCATAGTATACTAAAACAAAGAAATACAAAAGGATTCAAGATGCTAGCCGAAATAATCGACCACTCCTCAGAGGGCAGTAAGACCTGTCATTGCCCTGACAAATGCTGTTCCAAAAATGGTAATGACGTCAATTGTTCGTGCGGTAACGGGAGCTGTAACACTTGCCAAGACAAGTGTTGCTGTTCTTCTCAGGAAAAATGTGCTTGTTGATATGCCAAGTACGCGAGACCCAAGTTTATAGTGCTGTACTTTCAACCGGAGTTTTCCGTTGATACTACATAAACTTTTTTTATAGTTTAAATTTTGATGCAGCTGTTATTGATTTATGGCGCAAAACTACTTTGCCCGATGGTAGACACATCCTACCCGATGCTATACACTTGTCCAAATAAAAATAGGAAGAAAATTTCATCATTCTGTAGGTGCGCTTAGCATATATTTTGGAAACCGTAATCGAGCTGAATGTTGGTACAGCTACTTTCTCATGCACTACTTTCAACTTATCATCGCTAAACACGGATGCAACTTCAATCTCTTCGAACGCCTTTCGGAGAAAACTA
>ERZ794946.322-NODE-322-length-20034-cov-3.214575_pt1 | contig 20034 bp, 22 predicted proteins | sample MGYA00433072_ERZ794946 | MGnify/ENA primary metagenome ERZ794946 (study PRJEB30137, sample SAMN04331413) | food metagenome | isolation source: Y3 must sample point D1 replicate A | place: Australia: South Australia | collected 2014 ...
TGCACTCTTGCCACTACATTGCACACCTATTCATCACAATCCCTAGGCCATGCAGACATCCCTCGCTTCGGCCAAGTCGTTAATTGTCGCCGTCGTGATTGTCATATGCAACAGGCGCCACGATGCTGACAGGTTCTGGTGAAGCAGGTTTCACTGGTGGGAGATCTTGGACCCTCGGTATCGATCTTCCGTTGAGCGCACGGGCTTCAAAAGCACTAAGCCTATTCTACTCCAAATACAATAGTTTACGAATGGCCGCTTGTTTAGCAACGAATACGTCGAAGTCAGGCGAAATTCAACGTTTGCTCAACTGATGAGTTCCCTACAAAGCGCGAAGTTTTGCTGGTGCATTGCTGCATGGTAGACACGTTCCAGCTCGAGCAAAAGGAGTTGAGCACGATGCAAATGACTGTCAAGGGGGACTGGACATACACTTTCTAATCAGACCTGAAACATGGCACTTGGACTTCTCTTCTCAAATCAACAAGTGTGTTGATTGTAGGATAATTTTACCCCTTATGTGATGTTGATATCTGATGACAGGACTAGAATCTACTAGCGTGGAGATAGCAGCGAGAGCAGCTAGCACATTTTATGACAAGCTCCACACTGTCTATTGAAAGTTACAGCGGGGCAACTCCTCAAGCTAAAGATCTATATCAGGAAGACGGTGCTGTGATCTAGCTCCTGGCTGATGTTCGCTTGATCCTATCTTTGACACGCTTGACCTCACATCTGACACTTCTTCACATTACATATTTTCCATCCAACGATTACGTGTAAATGATCTTCAAGACACCAGCCCTGTTCGCAAGTCTAGTCAGTTCCTGAACCAGTCAATCGACCAGAGACACCATGATCTGTAAGAGATACATCCGACTCACGAGCACGACGCGGAAAAGCCGACTTTGTTTCAAGGTCATCGGCCTGATCCTGCTGCTCCTTGCGCTGTTTGGAGGACTGCATCTTCTCTGGCTGCAAGATGGGGGAATGATGCTCCACAAATCGGCTTCGCAATACCGCTCACCCTTATGGTTGTGGACGGGAACCAGTGGGAAGACGTCTGTTTCTTCTAGATTTGCTTACTGCCAATACGTCACGAACAGGGACTACCTGTGCAACTCGTTGATGATCTTTGAATCGCTCAGTCGATATGGAAGTCGAGCCGACCTCTTACTGATGTACCCTCAGCATTGGGACATACATTCAAGCTCAGTTGAAGCACACTTGTTACGGAAGGCAAGAAGAGACTACGAGGTGAAGCTGTTACCCATACAGATTCAACACTTTGATGGAGAAAACACCTGGGCTGATAGTTTCACCAAGCTTCTGGCGTTCAATCAAACACAGTATGAGCGGGTGATCAGCTTGGATTCGGATGCCAATGTCCTCAAAGTAGGTTGACAAGCACAACAAGATCTCCTTGTATTTAAGCTGATCTATCCTGTAGCCTATGGACGAGCTTTTCTTCTTGCCTCGTACCCCGATCGCCATGCCTCGTGCGTATTGGCTGGTGGATACTCTGTCATCTCAGATTGCGGTAATAGAGCCTTCTAAATACCAGTTCGAACGGATTCTCCAAGCTTTTCGCCAGCGACGGGAGTCAGCGTTCGACATGGAGATTCTGAACGATCTCTATGCCCAGGACTGCGTCATCATTCCTCACCGACATTACGATCTCCTTACAGGTGAGTTTCGCAAAACGGAGCATCATAAATATTTAGGATCGACAACGGAGCAATGGGATGCAAAGAAAGTGCTGGAAGAGGCTAAGTATGTTCATTTTTCTGATTGGCCATATCCTAAGCCATGGAAACCAGAATCTGAAGTGGAGCGATTGAAACTCCAACCAAAATGCTATGAGTCTCGACCAGGAAAACAAGACTGCACTGACCGCATGATATGGAACGAGATATATCGGGAGTTTCGTGAAAGACGTCGCGTAAGGACATAAATGGCCATAAGTTAGCAGCAGCTGACTTTCCATAAGATAGTCTGTTACGTCGACTCAACACCTTTGTAGAAGACAAGCAGTACACCTAAACTGAGCCCAGCCTGTCTTGCGACCGGATGTGGAACTGGGCTTGATTATTTGTAGGTGATGCACTCGGTCCAGTCCAACGGCCGCGGACTAAACACACAGTACGCTATGGAACTGAATTCAATGATGGAGCAGAAGAACATTACTACGAGGCAACGAATGGACCGTCTCATCTCACTGCATCCTCAATGCTCTAAATACCATAGACCTTCGACATTCAAATCAGCCTTCCAAACCGTCAGACTCCTCAAACATCCGAGAAACGTTCTCCGTCCCATCCTAGGCAATCCGTTTCGGTTCATCTCGCAAATATAATTGATGTTGGAATTCTTGTACGTATTGCAATAGTCATTGTCGCAAAGCTTGCAGATGATTATACTGCCTTCTTGTCTCCATTTAGGCTTGCGAAGTTGCATCCTTCGGCAGATTAGTGCAGAATCTCCCGGTCCGGGTAGGTTGGATTGTACTAGGTCGGCGTTGAAGAAGAAGGGGAATAGGATAGGAGCAAGTGGTGACCTCTGCGGTGGTCCTGACTGAGGTAGGTTCTCTACCTCCGATGTGAAGTCGTGAACCATTACACCTGCGCTTCTGTCAGTACGGAGATCTTGTACCGATCTGACGATGACTTCCGGTATCCCTCTATCTCTTAACCTCCCTAGCAGGAATCCCATGGCAACGTTGTTGCATGTTCCTTTCACGTTGAATAACACCAAAGACAGACTTTTGCTTCTTCTCCAGGCACTGAATTACAGTATTCAGGCAATGGCTTTTGTTTGTACAATCTCACTACAGCTCTATTCACTGAATCTTTAATTCTCTGCATAGGGACGCTGCCAACTCTGTCTACTTCCTTGGCGATCTCAGCAAGACTTTCGACGGTTCCGCCTAATACACTCTCCCGAAACGGCCAACAACTTCTTTAGACCGACCAAGCCGCCTCGCACCATACTGTCACGTTCCGCCCTCCGGCATGTGGACTGCGGAAGCGACTTGAAAGGCAGAGTCGTGAACCCCGAACGAAGCTCAATGCAAAGAAAGTTCGATAACATGAGAATGATGTATCGAGTACGGCAAGACGATAGTGAGCCCAGATATTGATAACATCAAGCCAACTAGCCTTTTACCATCTTTACTCACACAAGGCCATGTCAAGTCACCCCAATGTGTTACGTCCCCGCAAGTGTTGTTTCACATCTTTGACGTCAACTCGGTAGTCATGACCTGATAGTACAGTTTACGACTCATCAAGTACACGCGCAAGGATGACGATATGACAGCAAAAATGGCTAGCCCAGTAGTCGACAGGACGTGATATCAGTTGAGCTTCAATTCAACAACTACCCAGTCGAGAAATCGCTCCGCTCTTGATCAATTTCTCGCATCCAATTCTTCGCGTCCTCATATTCTTACTCTTGACTTCATGCAATAGATCCTTAACCTGTCTATACTCTCCATGCCAGCACTTTCGTATAATGTTGTCCTCGACAGATTCAGCCAAATGTGGGAATTCTCTGTTTTGGAATTTTTCACTCAGGATAACACCATGATCGTCCCCCTAATTTTCAGTCTCGTAAGGCTCATAGCCACGAAGAAGGCTGTAGAAGACGGAGCCAATAGCGAAAATCTCTGTGCGAGCGCCTACTTTACCATAGCTGCCTGCATCGATGCCTTCCGATTTGTTTAGGAGCCGACCAAATGGTTCGGTCAGCACCTGAATGTCTTCTCCGACCTTCGTGCCACGATCGAGATCAGCCAATTTCAGATTACGCTCTGCGTCGAGAAGCATATTGCCCGGGCGGATGTCATTATGAGCCAGTCCGAGTCGTTCCAAGGTGGCAGCGACATCACACAGTTGCTCCATCCAACGGTCGATATCCTGCGAATCGAGAGCTTGCGTAATTTCCAGGACCTTCCAGCCATTTTGCTCATCGCGCTTCTGGTATTTGTTGAGAAGCACTGCGAAATCTCCGCCAGAGGCAAATTGTAGGAACGTGACATGCGGAATTCGACAGTGACATTCAATCAGATGAGGGATCTTTCCGGGAAACTTTACATGCTGTGTTCTCGGTCCAACGATCGGATTTGGCTGCTCTCCAAGATTAACACAGGCCGACGTAAACGTTTTAGTGGTAATTATCGATTATTCCAAACTCCCGCCGATTGATTGAAATATAGTCTACACAGCGATTCAACTAGGTTCCGAGCGCGTAATCTGCCATTCCGCCTGATAATGATAAGCTGTCGATGAAGCGATCTTCGTCCTCGTCGTAGACACGAGTATTGCATAGCTATTGAGTATTGAAAACTCAACACAGCCTGTGACGAACTACTACCTGGATTTGTTGACACTCCATCGCTGTATGTAGCTGAGCGCCTTAAGTAGTTTCAAGTCATGTTTCGACCACAAACTACGTAAGCTGATGGCGCATGCTTGCTACTCCCGTATTGTCGAGCCGTCTCAGATTTCTAAGCGACACAAGTTTAGAACAAATTTGACGTCGGAGTTCCGGTGCTTACGTAGTTTCGAGACGGTCTGCGACCCCAAACTATGTAAGTGAGCGAAGGATTAGTGAGCATTCTGTGCGTCTCACGTAGCCTCCAGCGGCCATGCAAGCTCAAAACATGGAAGCAAGTGTCAAACTCTTACGATGCGGTTGTGTGCTTTACGCAGCTTCGAGACGTCTTGCAAGCTCATATGTAAGCAGATAAATGGTCTGTGGTGGAGCTGTGGTTCTTACGTAGCTTCGAGTCGGATCGCAAGTTGAAACTACGTAAGCAAGTCGTGAAGCCATACGATATGGTAGTGTGTTTTATGTAGCTTCAAGTTACCCTGCAACCTCAGTGTGCTGACTTTGATGTTGCCCAGTGGTTTGAATTCTGCTCCACAATGTAGAGGATCCTTCTTGACCAGGTTTTATGATTTTGATCATTGGACAAGATATTGGGTCATATAGCTTTCAAGTCTTCAATAGGACTATGCTTTGTTGAGCACATCCGCTCTGCTGTTTGGTGATGTATCTTGCATACTAGTGTCCAGACTTGTGCTGTTCGAGAAGTTCCAAGCATCGTACCAACCTGTAATTTGGAATCTCGGTGGTTATAATACGTGAGAGGGCATGGCATCTTCTTGATAAAACAGGAAGGGTGGGCGGGTAGTGATCGTCACTTAATACTAGATCTAGTGAGCCAGGATCACGACCGTTGCAAAGAAGTTCTTTGTCATAGATGTCGCACTATCTTTCAGGGCTTGGTACGATCTCAGGCTCACCAAGATAATGCAGAGATTCTGTCTTGTAGCCAAGCAGCTCACTCGTTAATTTGTGCTGGAGCTGCGTCGAGTGCACTGTTGTAGTCTTTCCTCTGAGCATCGGTGTTCACGCGATTGTTGCGTAGCATCTTCATCACCTGCTTGTGGCTCAAAGTGAAGGTTCGTGCAGTGCGCTGCAGCGTTATCCGGCCTGTGCATTGACGTCTGCGCCTTTGTCGAGCAGCGTTTGCACGATTTTGTCGTGGCCATGACTTCTGCATTCTACTATGCTCGTCCTACTGTGCTCGTTCTATTTAGCTTTCGATTCGATCCATGCATTTCTTGCTCATACGACACCGAAGCAGATACCAGCGGATAAGCAGCGGCTACTTTAAATCAGAAGGTTTAGAAGGATAAGAGGAAGAGCGGAGAGAACGCGAAGCTCAAGGCGCCGCGGTTCAGTCATCGAGTTCGCCTTCTCTCACATTGTACGCATAACAAAACACTCGCAAGCCGTACGCGCATCCATCTCGCTGCCTGCGAGGCATAACAGCGGCAAGCAGTGGCAGACTAATTCTTGGTAGCGCTTTGCTGCGTTACTTGTGCATATGCCAAGCGGGCAAAGCCGATTTCTTGGCACGTCACGCCATAACACGTTTACGCGTCGCGTCTGGAAAATATAAGAGGGCGTCCCGCCCGCAAATCCTCCTCAATCAATTGCCTTCTCCGCACTTCATTTTTGATTCTTCAGGCGACTGCTCTACGCTTCTACGCTATCTCTGCTACTTCTACTACTTGATTGTCCTCGTCATCAGTTTTGTCATTCCTGTGTTCTCACAGGACTCTCCACTATCTCGTGTTGATTTTGGATTGGGCTTGTACTCGTGATCAGGTTATCAGGTGATGGGATTGTAGTGTGTAGTCCTGAAGTGTACGCTAAGCGGTCTCGACTCTCTTGTTGTTTGTTCTCATCTTCTTGCTACCTTCATCACGAGCCAGGGCTGCTCATTCTCGACACAAAGCCCGGGTGGGAGGGTTCCTCGGTTCCATCGAGGGGTTTTCTTCTTCTCTTTCCTCCTCCTACGTTCACAGCACCGATGGCGCAAGAGGCGCCTTGGAGATTGGACAGGAAGGCTGTCTTGATTCATGCGCCAGATCTTGGCAACGTTGGCTGTCTAGCTCATGTGAATGTGATTCATGATCAGACGCGACAGAAAGGTCTAATCACCATCAAGATCGACCTCAAACTTGCCGGACGCAACGACGAATATCAGTCAATTCATTTGAATATTCTTCCTCAAACGATCGTTGCATGTTCAATAATTCCATCTAGCTTCAATAATATGCTTCCACACGAGTTGATGACTAAGCTCCGCGGAGTGAACAAAGCAAAATCTGCCACCACGTTGACACTGCAGCTCGAGAACTCCAGTGTTGTTCTCGTTCCACCCGGACTGACAGAGTCCATTAGCCCTGCCAATCCGAGCGATGGTGACTTTTATGCCATTTCGCAGATAAGTCGGGCAAAAAACATTCGCCTCAGGCAGGGTATCTCAACTAGCGACCAACTTCGGCTCCAAAAGTTTGCCTCTGCGTTGACTAAAGATGCATTAAGTCCGCCGCATATAAATTATAGGCACTTCAATGGCGGGACGGGTGCACAGGAGAGACACTACACTATATTCGACCAGCCATTCCTGCTACCTACCTACGAAGAAGTCATTTTACCTGGTGCTATCCTTGGAGAGCGTTCACAACGTGAGGATGTGGCATCTGATCCAAAATTACATCCTCCTTACTCCCTACCACCACCATGTTCTCCTACTGAAGTCTGCTCTTCCTTCGAAGTCGACATGCCTGCCGGAGCAGAGGATCCTGACGGTGCTAGCAGTCATCCAGTGATAAAGACGCCTTCCAAGGTCAGACAACCTGCCCAAGATGTACTCTCTGCTGGAAGCGACATGTGCGATACCCGAACAATATCGACCGTTTGCTCGCCGGCCATGTCAACCAAAAGTCAACACTCTCAGGAGATGTCGCCTCCATACATTGTTCCGACGGTGTTTCGTAGAGTGCGTTCTGAGCCTGACTCCATCTCCGAACCTCCCCCATACCAGAAGAAACGACCAAGATTGGATTCACCCTCAGAAGACATGCCCACCGTTCGTGAGGTCATACAGGATGTTGTGGACAAGGAGAAGCAATCAATCCTGATCGAACATGAAGAAATGTGTGATGAGGCTGAAATACGGGTTGCGGAAGCAATCGATGATGGTAGAACGGCAATCATTGAGAAGACAGACGAGTGCTGCAATGAGATTGATGATCATGGTCAGAAAATTCAGGAAGCCTGTGAGGAGGCTTGCGAGATGCTACAGGTCGATGTGGCGTGCTTAGAAGAAGCGTCGGCGGTACTGAAAAAAACCTGCGCCAGACTCACAAAGGCTTCTGATTCAGTAGTTCTGACGTCCGGACGGCTCGACTGTCAATTATCTCATCCATCTACGCTGGCAGCACGAATCATCACAGATGATTTTGAACATCTCGCTACCTCCGACAAGGTGACAATGCTGACAAAGGTTGCAGATACAGGTTTTGCGAACGTCTTCTTAGCGGTCAACCACGAGCTACGGAAAGAATTAGTCGCCGCCTGGACCAATCGCAGAGTGGAGAGTTAGAATATTCTTCCCACAGCCATACGGTGTGGTTGTCGTATGCATATCTAAAGATGACTTACACAAAGCCACCAATCAGACGCCTTATAGAAGACATGACTTATTGGCTTCTGCGTGCTTGCAAGAACAATCCAATTGCTGATCATATCTGTATGTTCTCCCTCTCCGTTCTGGAGTTTGCTGCGAGACTCAAGAACATCAAATCGTACGGTGATACCCGCACTCGCGCACTGGTCGTTCGATCTTCCGTTAGCCAAAGCAAGAGCTTGGGTCGAGTCACCAACGAGTGGATTTTCTCTCTTTTCTTGCCTTATGTATCTCGTGATTTGACCTCTTGAATATTCATGGTACATTCCCCGGCGAATCGTGGCCTCTCCGATTTGGTCATTAACGCAAGTTAAGGGGCGCACTCTATGATTGGATTGTTACAGGTAGGTGGACAAGTATCTCTTGCTGGTAACTATCAGACGATGGGCCTGAACAGCAGAATACATGGTCCATACTTTCGCAATCGCCCATTGCTAGCCAAGTCAGCTGGAGTGTAGTCAAACACAAGGCAGACGTACCCGCAAAATGTATAAGAAAGCAAGGATGTCTATAGAACAATAGGATTGGATTTGGATATTAATTTTATCTTCGATAATTCCCACAGAAAGGATCACACAAAGGTATCACATCGAGGTGGTTGTCAAGAAATGTTTGCCTCATGTATCGTCGTGACTGCCATGATCGCTCCCCATAGAGTTGAACCTTGGTGCTCTTAGCAGAAGTCTCTGTGCAGGCTCCCTCGCTCGTTTGCACCATATAGACATCAAGCTTTTGTTGGCATGGTGGCAGGGCATCATATTCATGAGTGTACTTTTGTGATCATAGCTGAATTCGATACGGTTGTATAAACAAGTGACAGAATTCAGCATAGTCGACAGTGATCTGAAGTTCACAGTGTATATTTGGTGGTTGGTGAATACTTTTCTACACCCAGAGTTGCTGCTTCTGAGAACTTTCACTCCATTCCTTCTTAATTCTTCAAACAACACTCATCCGCCCGTTATTGACTGATCTTTAGGCTAGTATCTCTACTACCACAGCTCATCTCAACGACAACAACATCATACAAAACATCAACGCCAGTCGTCTGAAATTCCAATTGATTCATCATACAAGATGTCTTCAGTCGATCGAAGCCAGCTCAGGTCTGTCGTCTCCGACGAACCATCTCTGTAAGCTCAACATCGTGGGAGATCGTTTCTTCATAGAGTGACAGCACGTTTCAACAATTTCATCTCAACCATGACAACCCATCACGACTTTCTGGTTCGCTCCCAACGAGGAACTCGCGATAATCTTAAGCGGTCAGTGCTTGAGCAAGGAAGACATCGAATCCCTACGTCTTGCTTCCAAAGAGCTCTGCCGGAGTTCGCGATGCACTACGTTACCGAGCCGGCTGTCGCTTTGTCCTGATACGGCTTGCAGTCCCTGGTCGATATCTGCAAACATCCGATCTTTGACCCGCGACTACGTTCCGTCGATTTTCTAGCCACCACATTGCACATCAAAAGCCTCGAGGAACGTGCTTCCGGAGTGAGAAACGGTCACAAGACAGACGATGTTAACAGCATGACCAACAGACTTGCCGAGATCAGTGATTATTCGAGACTCAGTCAGAAGAACAGTATGTGCCTTGCAGTCGTGTCAGATACCCTCTCCGCCTGCTTTAAACACGTTTTCCGCATCCGCGCAATGCCATGTTTTCCACCTTCGTAGTTGTCACCAGCCTTCATGGTCTACCAAGCATGTTCATGGAGCCTTCCAATCTTTCCGCCGTCTCATACCCAAGCTCCATAGAGTGGACTAGGTAGAGTAAGAGGATATCGTCTTTTGTACCGGTGCACGCAATTTCGAAGAAGACGGCGCAGTTTGAAGCAAATCTGACACTGCAATTCCGCAAAATTCGAATTATGTCCTGACGAGCATACAAACATAGATTTCTGGGCTCCAGCATTCACACTCCAGTACATGGATCTTCTCTCCTCTGTTCGATTCAGATTCTTCGAGCAGTACAGCAGCTTAAGAATTGGACATTTCTGTATCGGATGGCAAGTCTGTTCTCGAGAGGACTTCCATCGTCCATATCGAGCAGGGTTCGTTGTACAGATCTGCCCCTGGAGTATATATTGCCCTTGAAGTAGCGGAATCAGGCGCAGCCGTACGTCGCGTTGACTGATTCACTGCTAAACCATCTGGAGTCTTCTCCATCGCCATACTTGTCAATCGAAGACATCTAAAGACACGGTTCATTGCACTACGACTGTGCAGATGTGTTGATTGTGGTGTACAGTGTAACGTCATCCGTTGCGGTGTGGTGTATGGGAGGAGAAAGTGAGCGAGCCAGCAAGCCTGCCTAGGTAATCTGCGGCTATCAACGTTGCAGCGACAAGCCTGGCCAGTCTCCTCCATAACCTCACCAACTATATCACATTCACCTTCTTCACTCCAGTCGAATAGTCATTAGTGAACACCCTCATGGCGTTTTCGATGCTGATATCCATATTGATATCGGTCTTCCCCCCTTCTCTAGGTCGTCAGGCATGTCTGCACGTGAAGCTCCAGCTGCTACATGTCTTCTGTCCCCGCCAGTATTGTGGCTCTGTCAGATCTCTAGTTCATGGGCCGATCATATCGACTTCTCACTCCAGAAATCCTGAACATGACCCCATCTCGTTGTGATGTACATATTGGCGCGCACATCGGCGCTTATCTTTACCGCTTGTCATGCTTGTCGTGGCATGCTTGGTCTTTGTGATTCGATAGCAATAGTCAATGCTCGACACCTCTCGCGCGAACCTGTATCAGGTATGAACTGGCTCATGCTAAACACTATCAGTGATGGGACTGGACAGACTGGACTAGGATATCCAACTGGATATCCAGACTTTATCCAGTGGACTTGGACAGAGGCTCGTCCAACCGGATATCCAACTGGACTGGATATCCACTGGATTAGTGGATAATCCAGTGGACAAATGCCAAGCCTAGTTCAAATAGGTACGGCGAGCAGATATCGTAACTTGCCTTAACATTATCCCGTCACAAAGTTGTGAAGCCATAATTCTTATGCATATATTATGCCGAGATTATGCCCGCTGTACGTACAACCCTGACACAAAAAATCCAGTGGATATCCACTGGATAATCCAGTTGGACTTGGATTAATGGACATAAACAGAGGGGGTGTCCAACTGGACATGGACAGAGGCCTGTCCAAGTCCAGTCCGTCCAGTCCCATCACTGAACACTATAGTGACATATATTGTGTTCTCGTGGAGACCGTCAGACTCACCGCGCGTGTAGGCTGTGTGCACGTTGGATAGTGTGATCGATTTCCCGCGTTCCGTTCTGGTCTCTCGAGAAAGAGTCCTGAACCAGCGTATATCGAATGTGTGCGCTGGTCAAGCCCTTGCTGACCTACCTCGCGCTGACCTATCCCGCTAAGATGATCATGCAGGAACGCTGTCTTGTAACAAGGCCGAGAGACGCAGCCCAGATCCTATCCTTGTCGGTTCGCCAGGCACACTTCGGCTCTAGCCAGATTCATTCGAGTCAGAGAAGGCACGTAAACTTGACCTCCTACATTCTCGAAGTCTCAAACAGAAATCTGCGAAGCGAGTGGAATATATACTGCTAGTGAAGCTTGTCAGTAGCGAGCATACCAGTGACCGTTCCCTCAGCTCTGTGTTATGAACCACGCCATGGAGCTCGTAATCGTGTATGGTGAAATGTCGTGGTGTAAGGTGCACATGACGTGCTGACATCTTGCAGCCTGCGATTCCGTGAGTGGCTCTCGGACGCCTTGTCGTGATTCGCCATATGGCTCGTCGGCCTAAGCCTGGTCATCCGCCGCGCCAGACCTCTAGACCTACTTCGAGCTTCAGCGATACTCTAGATCATCCGAACCCTGTCTTGTAACAAATGATAGACGCCGAACGATCCTACCAGGGTCCTGCCGTGCTCTGGAGCCAATGAAAGTAGTGCTTCATGCACTCCTCCAGCAGTGTATCGATATGCAAACGTCTGAGCGTCTTAGCTACATGCCCCACAGTTTCGTGTTACCCGCTCCTGTTACTTTATATCGTCAGCTCAACCCTCAATGTTTCGCAACACCGATACAAAGATCATCATGTCCTACCTTGAAGGAAACCCGTCTGTTTTTTTTCGCGTCCAAGACAAAGATTTTCAAGCACAGTATCACGAGCATAGAGGCATACTCTCAAGAAACCAGTCGAATGCCAGCTTCGACCCTCAGCTCTCCAGGACGAGACAGATGATTCAGGATCACCTTGACTGGGCGAGCAGGGAGCCCTCCGTTTACATTTCTGTATACTCGGACTGGACAACGGCACTCAGAGACGCAAGGCGCCGACTTGCTAGCGGGTACCAAGACGTGGTTATCTGGAAGATCGACACGCGAAGAGGGTGCGAGATGACTCAATATCGGAACATCAGGCGCCTGGCTCGCAGATGCGAAATCCGTGTGCCTAAGAAAGCTTGGAACAACAGCGAGCATGAGTGGCTGTTCCTGCATCGAGTGCCTGACTGTATGATAGTTTGGTATTGTACACTGTCTGATGAACATATAGTAGGATAATCAGCTGACTGCCTGGAAGGTTTTACACTCCTTATTAGCACTGCTGAACCAGTACCTTGACATGGCTACCCCTGCTGTTACTATTATGAAGCTCAAACGTCGTCCAGTATCACGCAGACTATAGAAACGCAGCAATCTATCAAGTCATGGACGTGACGATCCGAATCACAGAAGAGTTGTGAATGCTCGAGTACGAGCGTGATCTCTTGGATGTTTCGAGGCAGCTACAAGCTATGGATGGGTTTCTTCATAGCAAAGACGGTGGATTAAACCCCAGCTCTTCGTCAGTAGACGCGGAACGAGCATAATGTGCACATCCAACACGAGAAAGGGACCACTTTCCAGCTAGAGTCCTTATAGTTACATACAAGTTGCTTTGACTGGAGCATATCGACCACAATGTTCTTCTCGTACCTCAATACTCTGCCTCCAGAATTCATGCGTGCTGTGGTCACAACCACTTATTTTGTTTGTTGGAATTCACGATTTTCTGTCAGTCACGATTCAACATGTGCCTGCAGCCGGGAGCGATCCGAACGCCGCACTCTCCCATTTGTATTTTCGGGCGTCTCATGAGAGATCCATGCATACCAAAAAACACCGTACAGATTCTTAGCTCTGTCTATGCCCTCATTGGAAGCTTGCACTTGCACATTCGTCCAAGTTGCTCTCTTGCTTGCTCATAGTCGAACCGTCCACTTATTGAGCCTTTGTGTCATCGCAAGAGGTTGCGTTGATAGTCATGGAAGCGAAAACGCAGGTTATAAGACATCTGGGAACTGCATTTCACCAAGGTACAGAGGTGTTAGAAGAAGAGTTTGCTCAAAGAAGAAGGATAGTTTACATTGGGGAGGCGGAGGGTGACTGACTCTTAGTATCTTGATGTGCACTTTAGCACTGCTCTGGTCACTTGTAGACCCGTGATGAAATTAGTGACACGTGAGAAAGAGTGGCAGAATGATCGATCACTCATGCAACTAGCCAGACTGACGGGCTCGTCTGCGGGACGACTATCGAAGGCTTGCAGCTTTGTTGCCTGTGGCAGCATCGGCCGATATGCTCGTTGCTATAGACTTACACGTCTTAGCTGACCAAGTTATACTACTACATATGCGCACATAAATTACAGGCTGCAAGCCAAATTTGTCCCCTATCTCTCTCAGGAAGTCTTTAGGAGGGGTTTTGACCTTAGTTCTACAGAGGTCATGCTTGTGGCTAACCATCTATGGATAATTGGAACTGCTGCATGCAGCAAAACTTCGCTCCGTACTCATTGATAGAAATCATATGGCATCGTTGTTCTAGCTAAGATGACTGAGGCTTTTAGACAACGACCAATTAATAGAGGGTATATTTCAGCGCGTGACAGGCGTACTGATAAGCTCGGCTTTCTGCTACTGTTCCTGTTGGCTTTCCTTCCCGCCAGAAGCTGTATCTTGCCCAATTTGCCCACCGCCGTTGCTCTGGATATTGCGATCACCCGCAGACTGGGCTCTAGCAGGAAACCCAGATGAGCTCATATCACCTCCACGTTTCGACTGTTCATGTTAGGCTTGGATATCGATCCGGATGGACGAGATCACCTGTGATGATTGAATCCGAGAGGAATCGCTCTTGGTCATCTGATTGCCATCGCTTGGAGTTGACTTTGGAGGCATTGCGAAGTCTTTTAGATTTAGAGCTTATATGTTTGGCTATAGTCGGGCTTGAGAAGGTAGAGGAAATCGAAACTGTATGGACTTGGATGATGGAAGGAAATCTCTTGTTGGAGATAGGCCACGGAGGAAGACATTTATATATGATGGCACTCAGCCACAAGGCACTCAATAATCTAGATTATGCAAATCCTCACGAGACAACCTCATCCAGGGTACGGTATTGATACTTCCAAGCTCGTGGAACACATACGCCTATAGCGAGACTGGCGTGCAACCTACAGTAGTTTACAGCTGCGCCTCTCACGTCTGATATCTATCGATAGCGTGTATACTCGTCACACGTTCTCTTCTTCCTTCTCATAGTCATCGATATACATCGGGATTGGCGTTCTTCCGTATGAGTGTGTCAAGCTGACTTTGTCACCAGCCGATGAGGACGATGAGCAACGAATGAGTACTCCGATACGATGGATCGGAGTCGTGGAACTTTCTCGATATTGAGTATTGCCATGGCCGCGAGCCGAACCTGCTTGCACCATAGTGCATATGTGAGTGTTGCACGGTTGAAGTGCCGTACGGCATCTTAGCGCGTATCACCACCACTTATCTCGATCGTCACTTTATCGAAGCATGTTCATCCCACACACGTTGAATAGGTTTAAAGGTATAATGGTCATACGACATACCCTGATCCGCATCGCGAGAATGTCGATAGTGATTTTGGAAGTCTAGACCGCTGTTTCCTGCCGGAAGACTCTTTATGCTTCATGACTGATGTCCAAATGCGGCCTTCCTTTACGCTACCACGTTTCCAACCGTGAAGACGCGTCCCCTGGTACTTGTTGTCGATTTCACGTAAGAGATGCTTCAGTAACCCGCCGGCGTCAGCGTCTGCTTTAGGGAAGTATCTATACTTTTCTCCGGTATACATGTGGTTGCGCTTTAGCATGCACAGACACGAACATGCATACGATTCGATGACTGCGCTATCTTCACTGTTAACCCGGGACCTAGGATTCGTGATCCTGTAGATTAGCATCACAAGCATAAATGTCATTGAGTATCACAGTTTTGTGGCAAAGGCTTAGAACACTCAGGACATGGTCCCGGAACCAGAAGACGTATGATATGAGAAGGGGATATTTAGCATTGCCATTATTGACAGCGGCATAAGTCTCCAGTACCTACAGAGCTCCAGTCCACCATCAGTCAGGAGGGATTGGGAAGAATGAGAATTGTATGACGGCTGTCTGTCTGATCAACCACGTGACTGTCGTTATCAGCTGCGAGATACCTTCGGACCACATCATCAGGCGCTCAGTGTATCCTATATATAGACTGTCAAGTCAGCTAAGATGTGAAATGTGTGAGTGATGCTAGAATGGTGACCATAAACATAGCGCCGTATATCGACCTTTCCAATGTGCTGGACGCAGAGCACTTAACACGAGAGAAGCGGACGCTCCGGATTGGACCCTGTTATTGTGTATCAGCCGCTGGCCGTTGCGGGTAAACGCAATGGTTGATCGCTTGAACTAGTAGCCTTATCTTGGCAACCCCGCTCGATTGACGCCCTCAGAAGTCGCTTGAGAGACGCGGTGTGACAGGTGTTTGATGCCTGATCGTCATATACATAGTTGGCGCACCCAGCAAGATCATGTTGGGCGAAGACAACGAGCAACACTGAAAACCCTTCTGACTCCATACCTGTCCCAGAGCCGCTCCGTACAGGACACTTGATGACTTAACAACCTGATGACTTGATAATACTGCTACTACCATATCCATTGCGCATCTCGAGCCGCTTTATTACGATTAGCTCTATCGCAGACTCGACCCTTCCAGAAGGCGATCCTTCGCCCTAAGATCAACGTATGGACCTATGTAAAGAAGATTTATACCCGGTGAGTTCGCGACTGATCATGAGCAACAGTATCTCACAAGTTCTATCTGAAGTCTGCGACGATTGTTTCCGAAGGACGGAAGCACATCTCTACGTAGCCCTGATGTCGAATGACGCAAGAGCCAAGCCCGCCGCAATCTTTCGACCTCAAGCTCTAGAAGAACTCCAGTGTATCGCACGTACCAAGGGTAACACACAATGCCGCGGCAAGATTGGAGAGGCCTACTCCAGTACTGCTTCGCAGCAGACGACCGGTACATCGGCGTCGCAAGCACCGGAAACAGATATGTCTAAGATCTTGAGACTGCTAGTCTGCAAAAGGCATAGCGAACAACAGATCTTAAGCCAGATGAACAGGCTTCTGGCGACATACACACTAAAGTTGGTTGAGTTTACCCGCAGCCACACAGCTCGCACAGATCCGACGTCGCAACTGTGTGATAGGAACTCCAACATGAGTGTCAGAATCAAATTGGAAAGCCCCATAAGCTCAGAACAGTTCTCAGACGGATTCTTGTATGCTTTCACGTCAGAATTGGAGCCTGGATTTGTCAAGATTGGGTGCTGTAAGAGTACTCCTGCTCAAAGGATTCGAGAGTGGGACAAATGCTACCCCAAGGCGACACTATATCATCAAGAAGTTTTTAAATTTCCCCAGAGAATCGAGGAACTGGTTCACTTGGAGTTGGCAGACAAGCGATACTCAAAACAGTGCAACGTCGGTTCATGCGATTCGAAATCTCATGACGAGTGGTTCAAGTGCTCTCCCGCTGAAGCGGAACAGATCATCCAGCAATGGCAGCGACTTTCACAATCCCGCTTGTACGGTCCAATGACACGACAGCTCGAGGATCGCTGGAAGCTGTTACTGCGAAAAGTTGATCCCTTTCGTCAAGAGAAATTGACAGCAGCTCATCTGCTTGAGGCGACCGAGAACAGACCAGGCTTTCCCTCTGTACTGATCTCCGACGCGTTGGCAAGCATGTCGTTGTAGCACTCATAGCTTCTACTCTATCCGACTCTTACAGCTCAATCATGATTAGATCTAGGATAGTCTACACTGCCAGAATTTATGCGGGTGTTCTGAGAATAGTTTGCAGGAATCTTCTTCACTTTTGTCTTTTTTTTTCCTCTTTCCTCTCTTTCTTTGTTGGGCACAGACGGCAGAATTGCTGGTGATACAAGCGTGATCAACACGGTCGGTGTTATAGGATCCGCCAAAGTTTGATCAGTCAGACTGCAAATTTAAACCCCAGATGCTCGAGGATTGACCTATCCATGACCGTCTTGAATTATCCTCATGGGCAAATACCTTGAGGCTGGTGACTTGACCAGAATCACAGTTGTTCAAACATGATGTTTAGTCGACCATGCTTAAGGTTGCATGGCGGAGAGCAGCAATCGTAAGAATATCTCGTTTTCTATACAGCATTTGGATGGAAGCTACTAGTTTCGGAGATCGTTCAAGCTATGCTTCAAGTTCTCGAGAAGAAGCCTCAGCTCCTGTCGTTTTTCTGTATTGCCGAAAGGCTCTGCAGCTATCCTCCTCAAATCTTCGTCGCTGAGTAGAACTATACTCTCGGGTTGGAAGACTTTTGGCATGTTCCGAATTAGGTGACGCTCAACTACCTGCTTGCAAACATTGTCCACGAACATTTTCAATGCTACCTTGCGGAGAAATCAGCGTTGCTCTTGGCACACTCGATATGGTAACCTACTTTGTAGTATGCATTAAGTCCGGCCAAGGCCTCTTCGCAGGCCTGCAGATCCATATCCACATTGATTCGTCTTTGTAATGCCGCCAGCAGCTTTTGACCGTCCACAGAATTGTTGCTGATGTGAAGCTTACCATTCCATTCGTGATCTGTGGCTTCCCTTATGGCCTTCTCTATGGAGTTTCTGAGAAAGTCTTGTCGAGACTTCTGTATGTTGTCGGTATAATAATGATTGTACGTTATCGGCTGTTGCCTTTCGTCTTCAAGCAATTTGTCCAGTTCACTCCTTCCGGCTCTGGCGTTCCGGTCTAGTGACTCGAGTATGAGTTGCGATATCTTCCTGGACCACGTGCTCTAGAGCTGCTTGTATGAACTCGTCCACAATTTGGTGTATGTTCTTGATGTGAGCCTCTGCTAGCTTGGACCATCTGCTGGATTGGATGTGGAACAGCTCCGAAAGAAGGAAGTGGTTCGTGTTGCCAGGCAGCTCCTTTCCTCGGTTTCTCCGATAAGTCTGTTTCCATGTGAATAATCAAACCTGACGGATATAGCACTGGATTGCTCACCTCTTCCACCCACTCGACCATCTCCTCCCTGCTTACGTGAAGTTAAGTCTCATCACTGCTTTCGATAACGTTAACTCCACTGGCAGCATCGCTCAGAGACTCTGAAGGGAAGTTTGCTGGTAAAGCGACAGATCTAGAGGCCGGTGCTTCAAGCTCTTGTCCGACGACCTTCCTCTTCTGACCGTCCTCTCGCATGGTGTGAGAGAACTCCATATTAAGCTGATGGACCATGGCTCTCAGCCTGTTGACTTCCCTATCCGACGACATCACTGAATGAGGGAAGAATTCAGGGTCTGCGTCATGGTAATCTCCGCTCAAAGCGGCGGTGGTGATGCTGTGGAACTTCATAGCAAGACGAGACAAGAAAAGCCTTATCTCTGTCAACTCTGTCCTTTCTTCTCCGAGGTGATTGAGCTTCTGCTCCACAGATGCAGCTAGAGTCTCGATCTCCTCTCGGACTCTTGGGAGTTCGTGTTCTATGTGGCGGTCGAGGAGCTTCTGCAGGAAATGACGTAGGGCGCTGATGCCGGTACGGTCTTTGTCCAGATCTTGCTCTCTCCAAGGTGATGTCTGGAAGAACGAATGTTCCCTGGATTCTCTGTTCAGTGCGTCGACTTGAGATTCGAGTTCAGACGGAGAAGGATTCTTCAGAAGGAAGTACCCGAGTTTCAACTTGGTCGTGTCCTGGTTCTTCGCCAGAAGGGCAATCCGCTTTTCCGACCCTTCGTTGATCAAATCCGGCTTCGTGATTATACCGACTGTTCTTTCACCGTCAACGTCAAACTTGCGCGATTTTCTGATGATACTCTGGTTTGCGATGTCGTTGCCGGCTTGCACAACCGCCAAGATAATTGTTCTTGGATTCTTCAGATACTGGTCCACCAGACGGTGAACTGTGTCAACATCATCTTCGGTTTGTTCTTCGTTCGGGACCAAGATGATACCCGGCAGGTCAACGATCGAGAGGTGCAGTCCCACAGGTCCAGAGATCCTGATCTTTAGCAAGTCTCCGGAGAAAGATGGACCGGTTGTAACCTTGCCAAAACCTCGTACACCCATAAGCTCTCCAGCATCGCAAATGACATCTGGTAGGTCAGCTAAACTTCGAAGAGTCCGGCTGTATGCCGTCAGAGCCTGTGAAGATTCCTGGTCTCGTCCACTCCCTGGTATCAGCGATGCTTCAATCTTTGTCTCCTCACTACCGTCGTGGTGGAGCAGAATCTTAGTGGCAAATCTTGTGCAAAGCCCATCCTGGCGCGGAAACGGAAGGCCTGTCAGACCTTCCAGAACAGAACTCTTTCCCGCAGATTGGTCACCAGACACTACAAGCTGGGGAAGATGTATATGGTTACCGATGCCCCGTGCTCGAAGTGCAGCGATCTGTTCGAGTCGAGAAGCCGATTTTGGCGATGAGAGTGCAAACATTGTTGAATCGAGTTTGATGGAAGGTAACCAGGGTGAGATATTATGGTGAACCCAAAGGGATCCAGTAACGGGGTGAGTTTATACAGTATAAGTAGTCCGGGGTAATACTTGCATGTTGCAATCATGGTAGGAACTTCCAGAAGTTTGTACACGTTAGAC
>ERZ794946.324-NODE-324-length-19973-cov-3.800884_pt1 | contig 19973 bp, 12 predicted proteins | sample MGYA00433072_ERZ794946 | MGnify/ENA primary metagenome ERZ794946 (study PRJEB30137, sample SAMN04331413) | food metagenome | isolation source: Y3 must sample point D1 replicate A | place: Australia: South Australia | collected 2014 ...
TATTCTTAATCGTTCGAATTAATTGGTTTATAAAATTTAATTATAATTTTTTCTATTAAAAAAAAAAACTTTGTTGGAATGTATTTGTTTATAATATATTTAAACTAAGTTTGGTTTAAGTAATATTCCCTTTCTTTAACTTAATAAGATGATGTTTATTAAATATAATGTAGAAAATTTAAAATAAATCAATCCGTATTAAAGTAAGAGAGAGAAAAAAAGAAACGATATTCTCATATTGAAAATGTAGAGAAACTATGAAAAATTGGGCCGAGAAAGGTAATTTTGCTTTTTTTATACAGAAAATTTTTCATGTATTTCCTATTTGGGAAAATCATTTACGAAAAGGGAAATGAGGAGGAAATGATGATTAAAAAAAAAGAAAAGTTAAAAAAAAAAAAGCAGAAATTAAAAAAACGTGACTGGTCACATGATCAACATGATTTTTTTTTCTTCCACGTGTAATGGAAGGCTGTTATTATACATAGGTGCTGCTATCTCTTGGCAGCTTCTTCTATTTTCTGTTCACACTCTCCTTCGGTGGCAGGCAAGGCTTCTTTTAAATCCTGCAGTTGTTTTTCTAGCTGTTTCATAAGCTCCTCAGCTCTACCGAGTTTATCTTCTGTGGTTGCAAAAACACCATCTATTTGTTTCAGATCACTGAAGATTGTTTCCAATTCCGGTACTGCGTCTACTATTTCCTTTAAATTTTGATCCATTTTGACTTGGTGGTTGTAATAATAACTTGATGATTATGGCTGCTATATGTCCGCTCACTACTTGGGTCTTAAATAAGGGTCTTTAACTAAATAGGGCCTTTGTAGAAAATACACCAAAAAAAGGCAGATTTGTAAAAAATTCTCTACTAGCGAAGAATTAAGCTGGGAAAAAAAATAGGCTGTAGTAAAACCTTTGATCATACGCGTTAGTGTTTAAACTGAAGTCGAATACACTACCTAGGCAACCAACTACAATGGCTTTAAGTGAAATTAACATCAAAACTCGTTCTAAGAAGGTATTTAGAAAGGATACGGTTGTATCTTATAATACCGAAACTATCACATCCGTTAAAGATTTGACAAACCATGTTTTAGAAACATACAAGTCGAAGATAAATCCAAACAGAATTAGATTGACTGTTTTGTCAAAGGATAAGCAAGTACCATTAGCAGATGATCTATCCAACATTGCCAAAGATGTATATATCAAAGATTTGGGTCCACAAATATCATGGAGATTAGTATTCATGATCGAATACTTTGGCCCTATCTTAATACACACAATTTTATACCAGTTGTCTTTGTATTACAAACCTAGCAGCAGTGTCATCAGCCCAAATGTCGCCAAGACTGTTTACTTCATGCACATAATTCACTATGCCAAGAGAGAATTTGAAAGTGTATTTGTTCACTCCTTTTCAAATGCCACTATGCCTTTGTTTAATGTATTCAAGAACTCTTTCCATTATTGGATTTTGAATGGGTTGATTGGTTTAGGATACTTAGGTTATGGATTCAACTTAGGAATAGATCTACAAGTTAGACCTATTTACTCTTGGGGTTTATTTGCTATGTTTGAGATGTACAACTTCTTGTGTCACGTCAAATTGAGACTTGTTGGTGACGAGCTATTAAAGAAAGGAATTAAGGAAAGAAAGCCAATCAATGAAGGTTTATTCAAAGTTTTAGTCTCTCCTAATTATACATTTGAAGTTTTGTCTTGGGTTATGGTTACTTTGACTTTTAATTTCAACTTATTTGCTGTTTTATTCTTATTGGTCTCTTCCACCCAAATGTACTTATGGGCAATGAAGAAGAATAAAAAATACGGTACTAAGAAAGCCTTTTTGATTCCTTATGTTTTCTAATTGATTATCAAAGTAGTCTACAAAAAAAAAAATAAAAAAACTATGTTAAATGCATTTTTATATAAAATATAGTATAATAAAATTCAAAAATGAAATAAAATAAAGTAATTTATTGATCTTCACTTTCAAACCACCTCATAGTCAACAATTCTTTAGCACTGTTTCTTTCGTTAGAGTCCCAATTTAAACAAGCTTTCAACACATTGAACATCTTCTTGTGCTCTTTTAGACTGTTTTTGAAATAGTTTCTCTTGTTATTAAATGCTTGTGGTGTTTGTTTCATTACGGAAAACTCGGACCAGTAAGTCTTATCCAGGAACTTTAGAGTATCAAAAGCAGGAGAATGAAACGGCAAAGTGCCTTCTTCCACATCCATCATTATCAAATCAAACACAAAGTTCTCCAAAGGACTTGAATTTGTGGGAGCTGTTTCCGTATCTCTAGAGTAAATAGATTCATATCCTTTAGCTTTCATGTTCATATATTTTTCTGTATTCATTTTAATCCCCAAACCATGTAAATCACTATTTTTTCTAAGAACATCAATTCCAAAAATTAACGTTAGCTCTAGTAACGATTCAACATCATCATATGATTGGAAAATTGGAAATCTTCTGGTGATAAAACATAAAAGTATTACACCAACAGACCATATGTCAATCTTGCAGGTTTGGGAGCAACAGTTTAATAAAACTTCTGGAGCTCTAAAACCCCTTGTTCCTGCCCTGCTAACTCTTAGTGTCATTCTTGTTTCATTATGTGGCATAGACTTTGTCAACTCCAAATACATTTTTTCAGAAATAACAAAGTTCTTGCTACTTGAGCCACTGTTGGAGCTTGAAAGCCCGCTTCCTCTACTATTTGATAATCCTTTTTGTTTACAAGGACAAACATGCAATTTGCCGTTTACTACACGACCTTGATGTTCTTTTTCCGCTAAACCAAAGTCCACCAATACTCCCTTCCCACTTCTCACGTCAAATAAGAAGTTATTAGGCTTTATATCTCTGTGTATGATCCCCTTTGAATGGAGGTAGGCCAACGCCTTCAGCAGTTGTGCAATATACGTTTTGATCCCATTCAAAGGCAAATATTTGAAATACTCCCGAAATTCATCATTGTGATAATATGGAATAACCATTGCAATTTGATCTTGGTATCTTAAAACATCATATAAGGGTGCCACGTTTGGATGGTTTGATAGATTCTTAACTATATTCAATTCATTCAATATTCTTGGTGCAGATGAAGTGACATTGATAAGTTTTATTGCTACCATTCTTTCATCCAAGGGGAGTAGTTTTTGTTGACGTGTAGTTTTATCTTTTATGTGCTTGGCCTTATAGACCTTGGAAAACGTTCCTTCTCCTATGTGTTTGATCAAAACATAACCTTTTTCTATAATTTCTGGAAAATTTTGATTAATTTTTTCTATTTCTGGATTTTTCTGTGATGAACTTGTATTTTCTGGCTCTAAAAGATTATCTGTATCTTCATATTCCTCATTTGTAAGAAGCTCATCCAAAATCTTCTTGGTTTTTTGCTTCTTTGAAGGTGAATTGTATCGATCTTCACTGTTTATGATCCTTGTTTTTATATCCTTTGATACATCCCCGTTACTTGTATTTGAAGATCTTTTATTCAAATTAAGCTGGCTTGAAGTGTCCATTTAAACATGTATTCACTAATAGCAGATCTCAATGGTGCAAACTCGTATTAGGCTCTGTTCAGTCTTCAATACTTTTCAATAAGTACAATCAATGTTTGTAGGTTCTCTAATTGAGCGTAGAAGAAATTTTTCGTTTTCTTCGTGAAACAAAGATCACGTGTTTGTTTGTGCCTAGGAAATACAAAATAAGCGTATTTTTTGTTGTTAGAATATTTCATAGTATTGACTGAGGGCTAAGTCCTACAGTGAAATTAAGAGAGCACTAAGTTTAGGTAGAATAGACCAAAGGTGAATAAGTAAAACGTTTTATTTGGTAGTGAGAATGTTGCTGAATTTTATATATAAATTTGGGATCATATTTCTGTTTTCAAACGTGAACAGGTGCTCGCCTTTAACCGTTGATTTGTTTCCCAATACAGAAAGATGCTTATACACAGAAGTCCCTATAAAGGAATGTGTGATCAAATATTACTTCAATATACAAGACTGGGCACATGATGATGAATTTGTTGATTATTCAATATACTACATTCCTTCTGATACAGGAGCTCACGACGTACAAAGAATATTGAAGCCAAAAACGGACCCAGAAGATGTTAAACAAGTAAAGCTTATGACAAAAACGGACCAAAGAATCGGCGAATGGCAGTTCACAGCAGATCAGCAAGGTGAATACAAAATATGTTTTATTTCAAAAAAACACAAGATAATTGATTTTGATATGTCTTCGGATTGCACATTGAGTCCTTTTTATGACACCAGCAAAGATAGTAAGGAATACTTGGCAGATCCTCTCATAGATGAATCTGTGGTTTCTTTGAAACAAATTGATGATTTAGCAGTTGATGATAAACTTAGACTTTTGATTGAAAATTTGGATAATCAAGTAAACAACTTAAGAAACAATCTAGATTATTATAAAGTTAGAAATGCAAGAAATTTAAGAACAGTACAAAGTACTTTAAGTAGAATCAATTGGTTTTCATTTGTAAATATGGTAATAATTACTTTTGTATGTGTTATTCAATTGACCTTGGTGAAGTACCTATTCACAAGAAAGATAAATAAAACAGGTAAGTATCAAAAAAGGTTTTGAAAAAAAAACAAAAAAATAAAATAATCAGAATAAATATTTATACAATGCATTTTCCTATAGGATCGCTTATGTGACCTTCCACTTCCGAATATACATTAATACCTCTCAAAACGGTTCTTATTATAGTACAGGAGCTCTCAAATCCTTGATAAGGAGTAAGTTTGTTTTTAAAAAAGGTCTTATCATTTTCTATAACGAATTTTTTTGCTTCATCGACTATAACAAAATCAGCATCGTATCCAGGCTTCAAAAATCCTTTAAAATTTTGGAAACCAATTTGTTTACTAGGATTCTCACATAACCATTGGCATATATGCTGCCAAACACAGTCGGAAGATAACTGTGGATATTCTTTGACAAAGGTGGTGTACAGCAAATGTAATCCTAAGCCAACTGAGCACACTCCACCCCAACAGTCCATGAAGTCCCCCTTTTCCAAATTTTTCAAATCTGAAGTGCATGGCGAATGATCAGATACAACAGTTGATATTACACCACTCATCAATGCCTCCCAGATATGTTTTCTATTGTCATTATTCCTTATGGGCGGACAACATTTATAAATAGTTTGACCATCTGGAATCTGTTCGCTTTTTAGCACGAGATAGTGAAAACATGTTTCACATGTTATTGGCAAGTTTTTGACTAACTTTGCCTCTTTGACTATAGATAGACATTTTGCTGAAGAAAGATGAACGATGTGAACCTTTGGACAAGATCCGTTTCTCTGAATACAAAGTTCCATTTGTTTGATGATTTTACTTACAGCTTCAAACTCAAACTCATCTGGCCTACTATCTAGAAATGTTGCATACTTCTTTGGATCTTTGTTGGTTAGCTTAGAATTGGCTTTTTGAACAAATTTTTGTTGCCCTGTACAACAGCTTGCAACAATGCCACTGTCAGCATTTTCATGAGTATCAAACTCAGCATGAAACAGTAGCACTATCTCCTCAATTGCTTTATATCTGTCATCAATAGTATTTGCCAATCTTGTTTGTATATCAAGTATTTTATCAAAGACTTGACCTATATATTTTTCATCAACCATTGGAAATTCCGGAACTCCTGAGTCAATCATGAATCCCTTGAAACCTCTTACCCCGTTTTTTATAAGATCTTCCAAGTCATCTAAATTGCTAGGAATCAAACCACCCCACAAACCGATGTCATTGTATAACTTGTTTTTCCCATTTTCTTTTTCATTGATGGCATCCATTTTGACTTGCATGTTTTTCAAGGTCGTGGTGGGTGGAAGAGCATTTAAAGGCATGTCTACTACTGTAGTGATTCCACCAGAAACAGCACTCTTTGTTCCTGTTAAAAACCCTTCCCAGGAAGTTCTTCCTGGTTCATTCAAATGAACATGTGGATCAATTATGCCTGGGATTATCATTTGAGAACAACTTAGTTTTTCCTTGTGGTATATTTTTGCCTTAATTGCATTGTCTTCTTTTGAAACTGACACGATCTTTCCTGTGGAAATAGAGTATGTCAAAAATCCCGGCTGTAACTTACCATCATAGTAGATTCTATCACATTGAATGGTTTTTACTTCTTCTAATGCCATTTTTTAAACGAAAAAGAGAATCAAATAGACGCTATAAGACCCTTTTTTCAATGGTTTTTGTCAAATTTCTTCATTTCAAATTTAGTGACATATCCATTTAACCTGTACATTTTTAATTTCACAAGGGATAATAACATACCGAATTATGCCAAGCATTTTTTCAAACGCGTATAATTCTTACCATTGATACGCACGGAGAATAAAGAACGAAATAAGGTATAAAAAGTTTACAACCGGTACTTGCCGAGGTTTGATTAAACATAAAAAAAACCATCTATATACACTACTGAAAGGATTCATAATCTATAAGCTATTAATAAAGTTAACTAGTTCTGGAGACAGCTGAGAAACAAGTTCTTGGTGATTCATAATGACGCTGTATATTTCGTTTTTGAACTGAGGAATATCTATGCCTTCAGATGTTAGAATTTCTACAAAGTCGCTGAATTGGCTTAATGTCAATTTACCGTAGCTGACTTGAAGTAAACATGCAATACCAACAACAATACTCAATTGCTCTTCAGGATCTTCAACAGTTTTACCTGTGCTTAATATCTTATCCAATAAACTTTGAGAATGGTCTTTGAATTGTGGCATGGTCAACAATAATTCTGGTCTTTTATAGCATATTTTTCCTATAACAACACAGCAGTTATCATTGATCAATTGACTATCAATATCTTGATTCATTAAATCTAATGTGGCTTGCAAAAAGTTGATAAGTAATTCATCGTTTATATCTAGGTTGATTACAAAGACACCAAAGCACCACATAGCATTTCCTAATGCATTTATACTAGCATCAGTGTCCAAGTATTCCTTTTGTTGTCTCATTTCTAACAACATGCTTTGCAAGAAAGTTTGAAGAGCATGTGGATGGGCTTGTAAAGAGTCATAGCACATTAACAAAAGATCTCCAAGTAAGGCATATGAAGATTGTCTAACTTCATGAACGTCGTCTTGTAAACTGGTACTCAATATACTCAATAAATTGTAGTTATCATCATTGGTTAAAAACAAAGGCTCTAGTAAATCACCTTGACCTTGTACCAAACCATCTATCAAATCTAAAGAACCACACAAAAAGTCCTTTTCAACTCTTTCTTTTGTTCCTACAGAATTTATATTGGTTTTGTAAAGGGCATCTTGTTTAAAGCACTGAGATATGATGTTACAACATCTTTCGTAAATCTTTGGACCTTGGGAGGAGAAACCATGCCCTAGCACAACAGACATGGTTGATAGACATTGCAACATTGGCCATAATTCCCTATCTTGATCGGATAGACCATTCCATCTTTTCATAATTGTAGGCATGATAATATTCAATTCTGTTTCATCTAGAGATTGCTTCTTTTCCAGGTATGTTTGTATGGTGTCGTATAGATATAGTAAGTTCTTTTTTTGATAAACTTCCAAACACTGGTTCAACTTAATTAATATTTCTTCTGATAGTAAAGTCTCAAAAATTTCATCATCACTGTAATGTATAAAATCAGCAACAGCAGAAATAGCAGAGTTTTGAACCTTCTTTTTGATATCAAAAATGGTATGATTCAAAATGATGTTTAAAATCTGCAAAATCAAAGCAGGATGTTTAACACTCATCCATTCAGTAAATCTTCTTAATGTCCAACAAGTGATTTCACGACAGCATGAAACTGGATCACGTAATTCTTCAATCAACATAGGAATCAACTTGTCTAAATCTTGAACAGTCTTTATCATACCTTCACTAAGTAAACCTAATGCCAAAATGGAAGCCTCTCTAATGTACCAAGTTGGATTGGTGATATGATCTTTGATTAACGGGAAAGCTTGTTGAGTAACAATGACAGGGAACATTTCAGTCAAACAGTCCAAAGTGTTGGCACATGATTTTCTCAAAGTCCAATAGTAGTCTTCGTCCTCATCATCGTCTTCAGAATTTTCTTGTTTGACACCAGAGCCATCGTCTTTCTTTTTCTTTTTAGTAATAGTGGTAACACCAACTGTTGGTTTGATGTCTTCTTCTTTATCAGGAATATTGCTATCAACTTCATCATTGGTGCTTTCCAAGTATTCTATCTTTTCTTGATCAAAAATTAAATTTTGAATCAATACTGGAATCATTTCTTTAATGTAAGGTTCAATCAAGTGCTCAGGGATACTAGATGAAGAGGTCATAGATAACAAGAAATCACTAGCTTCCAAAGCAGCATTTTCAGCATATTCGTCGTCATAGTTATTGCTGGCATTTCTGCTACTCTCAATCAAGTGTAACATAAATGTGACCAAACCTTGCAAGTTACTTACTAATTTATCAGCTCTGAAGTCTAAAAAGTTTTGGAAGATTATACACAATTGCTCTCTCAATAAAGAATCAGTTTGGTTACTGGCCAATTCAAATAGTAATTTTAGAACAGTATCGATGTGAGTTAAGAAAGACTGGGTTTGTAATGGAATGACACAGTTGATACACTTTAAACTTTCTATTTTGATTTTGATATTGATGTTACCATCTTCTAAGTATGAAATCAACTTTGGAATGATAATACTTAGTGGGCAAATTGAATCATTCATCCACTTCAAATCCAAATATTCACAAGAATCCTCCATAATCTTAGTAATGGTTCTCATAGCATATAAATCTTGGGATGCATCAATTAATTGTATTAATTCTTGCAATATTTGTAATCCTAAAAAGTCATTGTTAAGTCTTCCCTTTTTAGCAAAGTAAGTACTGTATACAGTAGTGATGATAATACCATTAATGTTTTTATCCAAATGACTGTATAATGAAGAGTTCTTAAAGATAATCAATAAATTGTTCTTTATAAATCCGTTATTTGGTTCAAAGCTATCGATGCTTAGCATAGTATTCTTCAAATACAAACCACTGGCACTTTTAACATCTAAATTGCTAGTTTCGGTAACGAAAATAAAAAACAAGTAATTCAAAAACTCTAATAAATTTTCGTTCTTCATTGAGTCCAGATTATTGATACTTTGCAATCTCATATTGGAATCATGAACGTTCATACTGTTGGCTAGTTGTGTTTTAATTTCTTGAAGAACCCCTGTATCTGGGTTCCAGTCTGCCATATTCAATCCAATTTCAGTAGACATATTGAAAAAGAAGATGATGGTATTATTGGGGGTATATGAAAATGTTTGTTATTCTGGGAGCATACGCCAACCACTTTTATGAAATAATTCAAATGAAGGATTAGTTCATTGAAATGATGTTTCAAGGTGTCCGATGAAGGCCATTGAAAAAAGAAAAGAAGAGAAAAATTTTCATTTATTCCTATTTGGGAAAAACTTAAAACTTTTCGGGCAATTACATTTTGTTTGCTTATTTTTTAGCTCAAAAGCATAGTATGCACATGTTCGGATTTAACAACATTGCTGTCTTGGCGGTATTTTTTTTTTTGGCATGTTTTTCATTATTTGGCTAAATTGCGACGTAAGTAATAGTTCAGTGAATTATTCATTAATAACTACAACTAGGAAAACGTCCTCCCCCCAATAAGCCAAGTCCATTTATAGTAATTGAACAATGGGTAGACAATCAAAACCCAAATTAGACAAACCTTTCAAAAGGAAATCGTGTTTGTTGTGTAGAATTAGAAAATTAAAATGTGTAAGTGATACTGAACATCTTCATTTGAACAACGGAGAAATCAACCCATGCGGTAATTGTATGATTTATAAAGCTAAATGTGAACCTTTTACAGGCTCTGCAGATAGATCTTTGATTAAATACTTGAACCCAGCCGAGTATAATGATTTAGTCAATGAAAAGGAAAAACTTTTGAAAAGTGAAAAAGCTTTACAAAACAAGAACTTAATACAAGAAAGTACAGTATCTACTCCTGATAAAAAATATGATGTTTTCGTTGATGACAGGCCTAATTTGTCCTTTGATAAAGATATATCTGCTTTTAAAGACGTAAAAAGCTTTGAAGATAATGGTCTAACACGTACTTCTAAAGAGAACATATCAAGTTACTTAAATGATAGCATTAGTATTTTTAACGAAGATGATTTTTATAAAGAATTGGATAATATTAATTTACTTAAAAGCAAAATGAATGAGTTGCGTCACATTCTTGAACTACAAAGAGCATCCGATTCTTCCATAAAGAAGATAGTTGAAAGTTTAGAAGAAGAAATTAGTAATAAGGAACAAAATCTAAAGACCTTAAGGATGAATGAAAGTTATAGTAAAGATTTTGTAAACTGGAATATTGGTAAACTAAGAGAAACCATAGACATAGAAACCTATGATAGATCAGACTCTATGCATACAAATGTACCAATAGATAAATTCGATATACTAAAATCCACTAAAAAAACTCATAAAAGGAAGATACAAGAGGTTAATGGAATTGAGGATGACGACGAAAACAAAGATATGAACAATTCTGTAGAAAATCAATTAATAAAATTTTCTGGATTCAAAGAAATTAGTTTAGATCCTGTATTGGCTTTTGATTTAAATCCTACTACGGGTGAAGTCATTCCCGATGCACGTGAATCATATTGGAATAATCATGATACATCATTGAAATTCTTACCAATAATCTTTGGAAAATACAATACAGATGCTTTCATATCTAAGCCTGGTTTTGAAACGATTATGAGAGAAATTATTGGTAGAAATCCAAACTTTGAGATTGTATCTGAAAGAGATTTGAAAGCTACGTTATTTTTAGTCTTGAAATTTATACAGTATCACTTGTCATGCGGAAACATGGAAATCGATATGTATACAGATCCATTTGAGTATTTCGGAAATGATTTGTTTGATGAACTGACTACAGTTTCCAAGACGTCAGACAAAGTCTTGCTTTTATATTCAAAGCTTCCTATTTCGTTAATCAACGAAACTCTGAAAAAATATCCCAAATTTAAGGAAACACATAGAAACTTAAACAAAATGGTCAACGAGTCTTCTTATGCTTCTACATTGTTTCAATATTTTGTAGTACTTACATCTGTTCACCAAGAAAACTTTAGACCACATATTTTGAATTCTTTGGCTGAGCCAGAAAATACTCAAAAGGACTCACTTTTTGCCGATTCTTTGGAATACTTTGAAGTTGAAGATATTTTATTGATTAATTCCATTCACTTTTCTGAAAAGTCCAAGTTTTGTTCCGTAGAGAGTTTGGATTTTATCGAGTCGATGTTAGTCAAGTTTGAGCAACAGTTCACTTTTTCAACCAAAAATGTATTTTACGAAATTTTATCCTCGTTTGTGAGATGTGTTTTAGAAATCGGTCTTGACAAGTTTGAAAACTACTTAGACCTGGATGAAGCTTCAGCTGAAAAGAGAAGAAAGCTTTTTTGGAAAGCGGTTTATTGGGATGTTAAAATTCAAACTGGTTTTGGTAGTGCTCCCTTAATTAATATTGACCATGTAACATGTTTATTACCAAAATTCTTTATTCACTCAGGTGTGGTAAGCATTAGTGACTTGAAATGGTTTCTACTAAACAAAGGATTTACCATATTAACTGATCCGGGTTTATCTATTGATGATAAGCTAGAAATCTTAAACGTGAGTTGCAGTATAATCACTTCTGACTTTATGAATTCGGTATTATTCAGCTCCGATTACGCAAGCTTAACTTCTTTGTTAAAAATGGACCCGAGTATCAACAATGACCGTTTGAAACGATTGCTAAACAAAGTTGAATACTATAACAAGTTTAATACAATGTTCAAGATGATCATTGGAAATGTTCATAAGTTATTAATGGCCAGCGAAAATAATACTGGTAATACCGAATACGCAAAATTTGTACAGTTAAGGTATTTAATGAATGCTTCTTCCATGCGTTCTTACATGTTGACTAGTACTTTATCGATAATTTCAAGATTGGAAAAAACATGCACTGATGCTAGTTTATTGCGATCATCAAAGGAAGCCATTGACTTATTCAGTAAATTGGCCCTAAACAATGAAGTCACTACTTTGAGCATCTCAATTCTTTCAGGTAAGTCAATTTTATCTTTAAAATCAATTGATGTTATTAAAAGATCATATTCCAATATTATCTTTATTGCTGCCTCATATTCTAAAAATATTACAACAGATTTGTTTCTGTGTACTATCAGAGTTCATCAATTATTAAGATTGTGTAGTCAAATTTTGATCAAAAAAGATATTTACAATGGCAAAAACAGAATACATAGAGTACATTCATTTGTTAATCTATTTAGTCATAGAATTAGACTATGTAGTAGAATCGTAGCTCAGTTGTTTATGGCACAACAAGGTATGAAATTTGAGACCCTTAAAGAATTTGTGTATGCTTTGCCTGAATTTGTTACAGATAGAGAAGATTTGAAAAACGAATTAGATTTTATCTTTGATACCTCTCTGTTTGAACATGATAGCATAGCAGACATGGAGCTATCCAGAAATAAAAAGAGATATGATGATATAGTGAAGAAGTTCAAGAAGATGGGATCAGATATCACACGAGCAGCTTCATCAAAAGATCTAAATGCAAAACCTAGAAGCAAAAATAACATTAAATTGCCAAAGTTGAGTGCTCTGACAAACTCTATTAAATCAGATAATCCAGGGATGTTTGGATTCAATACGAATTTTAGCACTATAGCCTCTCCGTTGCCAATACCTAAAATAGGCACGCCTAGCTCAGAAGTGTTTATGAAGAACATGGAGCTAAGCAGAAATACCAGTCCGAATAACTATCCATCGCCTAGTCAAATGTTACATGCATTTGGTAAAATAGACCAGCAACAAAAAGCTTCGTCGCAATCTCCACAAAAGTTTTCCCAAAGCAACGAAAGACTGCAGCACAATGTGAACAAAACGTCGGGGAATCCGCCAAACTCGGTCATAAGTGACTCCTCAAACAGCATAATTTCAACAATTAACGCCACTACCAGCAGCAATGGGCTGTCTTATAAAGGAGAAAACATGGGTAACGGAAGAAATATGGTAGAAAGAATAGATGTAGGGACTATGGAAGAGTTTCTGACCAACAAAGACGTCGACAACTTGTTTTCTACCTTTTGGGACGGCTTCAACATGGATTGATATATATATATACATGTGTAAAAATACCGAACGCTTTGCTTCTTCTCCCCAGCCCTTGTAGTGGTACACGTCGGGGATAAGGCTACTGTATAGACACTCTATAGCTACTCTATAGCTACTGTATAGCCACTCTATAGCTACTCTATAGCTACTGTATAGCCACTCTATAGCTACTCTATACCCACTCTATAGCCCATTCCAAAATGACTTAATTTTTTTTAAAAAAATACGTTCTCGACTGTTTTCTCCCTCAAAATTATCCTTCGTAGGCTAATTCGACCTTTTTAAAAATTCTCTACAGCGGATACGCTGTATTATTCACAATGGAGAATGTTTTAAAAAAAACGGAAAAATTTTAAAAATTGAATAAACAACTTGTTGAAAAGCAACCAAATTAACAAGGAATAACGAGATGGTAGGGCCCTTGTATACAGAACATGACGAGACTAAACAGAGAAGTCAGTTTCAAAGATACAAGAAGAAGCTTGTGAAAAAATTTGGGAAAAAAAACTTGAAAGTAGCTACTGTAGTCGCTGTTTTTTGTTTGGTATCTTTTACGTTGTTTTGCTTTGGTAATGGGATTTTCGATCCTTCTTATAGGTTGAAACGACTTGAAAAAGAACGAATGGATTTGGACCAGCAACTGTTTTTTGACAGATTCATAAAACTTTCGGATTCAGAGCAGAAAGTGATGAACAAGCATTTGCTTCAAGAAAATTTCATCATGAATAAACCTAATGATAAGTTGCTATATCTTGCACATAGTATAGTGAATGAATTTAAAGGTATAGAGGTTGAAGATCAAGATGTTTTATTGAATGGAGAGCCAATTGATGAGAACAATAAGGTTTATTACAAGACAAACTTTGTTTCTAAGATTTTGAAGTTACTAATCAACAAGGAACCATTGTTAACAAAGCCGGTGACGAAAAAATTAAAATGTTCTTTACCAAAAGATTTATCGATTTTGAACAGTGAAGAAAGCAGTTTGCTGAAATTCACAAACCTAGCTAAGTGTATAGACTCTGAAGATGTTATTAACAAGGTCAAAAATAACGATTTACATAATAATTATGTGCATCAAATTAGAAATTTAGCAATGAGTTCTGATTTGCATAAGCTTTTTGAAAACTCTATGACTAATGGGATAGTAATTCCTGCTGGTGGAGAAAAGACTATAGCTGCTATGGGAGTTGTTAGTATCCTAAGAGAATTGGGAAGTAATAGCTTTATAGAAGTTTATATTCCACCACGTTTCATTGACTCAGATCTTGAAAAATGTGAAGTTTTATTGGAACAAGCTGATACAAAGCATAAATCCAAATGTGTTACTATTCCAATAGACAATAAGTTAAATGAATTCTTGTTTTTCGAAGATAACAAGATAGAGATGTTTACAGATAGAGAAGATATAGATGACTCATATGCTTTATTAGCATCTAGTACCAAAAAGACATTATTGATAAAACCAAATTATTTGCCAGTAATCAACCCAGACTATCTATTCAGCTTCAACAAGTTCGAAGAAACCGGAATGGTTTTGTGGCCTAGAAGTCAAATCAGATTAACATCTCCTGTCTTTTATGAGCTAATTGGTGAACAACCAAATCTACAAAGAAGAGTAAGCCATGGATTAAATGATATAACCAATAACAAATTTTTCTTGGCTGATGCTGATACACCACTTTCAGATCTAGAAAATTCTTTACCTTCAAAGACAGTTGATTCCAATATTTTACTAGTGGACAAAACAAAACACCTGTCTACTGTGTTGGTAGCTTTGTATTATAAAGTATTTGCTGATAAATGGTACAAGACACTATTAGAAATGAAGAGTATTGAAGAAACCAGCATCAATCACGAAGCTTACACTGCTGCCTTGCATATAACTAAAAATCCTTACAACATGGTAACTACTTTATCCAGTACCATTGCAAAGAACGTTGCTGAGGCAGTTTTCGATCCTGTGAAGAGTTCAGAAACTTATGATTATGCATCTATGAGAATGGGTACGATGTCTAATCTTGAAATACAAATGAGCTCCGAAGAGTTCTACAAAAAGTTCTACAGCGGTGATGTGATTGATAGAAAACCAGTATTCCTTAAGAGTTCAACACAAGCTCTGTACAACCCATATTTGGATTTCAAAAACGATAAATTGAACAGATACATTACTGATGGTGATTTCAAGAAATACTTTGACATAGAAAAGAAACTGAGCGAAAGCTACTATAAAATAATATGTCAAAATAAACAAACTAAGTCATTTATGGCAGCAGATGACTTCTGTACTTTCCAAAAGAAAAAGATTAGCTTTTTAAAAAAAAATTAATAAAAAAAACATTTAAATTATACATATAAACCTTCTAAGTTTTCTTCAACCTTATTCTTTAATACTCTTTCCTTAGCACTTTCAAAGTCTTGTTTTGTGACTTGCATTCTTCTTTCTCTTAAGGCTAACAAACCAGCTTCAGTACACAAAGCCTTGATATCAGCACCTGAAAGATCGTCTTTTGAAGTTACTATGGCATCTAAAGTGACATCTTCTGCTAGGGTCATTTTAGAAGTATGAATTTGTAATATTTTCTTTTTGGTATTTAAATCTGGGTTTTCAAATAAGATTTTTCTGTCTATTCTACCTGGTCTGATAAGAGCAGGATCAAGTGATTCTATTTTATTTGTGGCCATGATGACTTTGATATCACCTCTATCATCAAACCCATCTAATTGATTCAATAATTCCAACATGGTTCTTTGGATTTCTCTTTCACCACCAGAATTTGAATCGTATCTCTTAGTACCAATTGCATCAATTTCATCTATAAAAACAATTGAAGGGGCATTTTCAGCAGCTGCTTTGAAGATCTGTCTAACAAGTCTTGGACCATCACCCAAATACTTTTGAATCAATTCTGAACCCACAATTCTTAAGAAAGTGGCAGATGTTTGGTTGGCCACGGCTTTTGCTAACAAAGTCTTACCTGTACCTGGAGCACCGTACAAAATAACACCTTTAGGTGGCTTAATACCCATTTCTTCATATAATTCCGGATGAGTTAAAGGAAGTTCCACAGCTTCTTTGATTTCTTGGATTTGTTGTTCCAAACCACCAATATCTTGATAAGTTTCCAATGGAGACTTGTCTATTTTCAAAGCATTGACGGTGGCATCTGCATTATCTTGTAAAACACCTACAATGGCCATAGTTTTGTGATGCAGTAAAACAGTGGCACCAGGTTCCAATAAGTCTTTGTCAACAAATGACAAAATAGAAACATAATAATCAGCGGTTGTTGGGGATGTAATGATGGCATGGTCATCATCAACCATTTCTTCAAGAGTACCGATATACACAGGAGAACCTCTAATGCTCTCTAGTTTCAACAGTTCTTCATTGACTTTACCCTTAGAGTTCTTGGCTATGGCTTCGATTTCATCTAGTTCCAAATCACCGGTATCTTGGCCATTTAGATCATTGGCGTTTTTAACATCCATTTGTTCTTTATTGGTGATGAACTCTTGTTCCAAAAGCAAATGGTCCTTTACTCTTTCCATTCTTAACTTCTTCAATCTACATCTGGTATTTGGTAGAATCTTTGGTAAATCAAGATCGTTCTTATTACCGTTCTTCTTCTTCTTGTTACCTTTCAATCTTAGATTTTTGTATTCTGGCGGTGGTTCATACTTTGGCTTTCCGTTTTTTTTGTTGTTCTTCTTACCTGCTCCGTTTAAAGCTGAAATGTCTTGACCCATAGTGAATAGAGCAAAATGGTGTAGCTGTGACTTTGTATTGGGGTGTTTGTATCAAGTATATTTTGAAAATACCGTGTATTAGAAGATATTCACGGTGGCAAAAAAACAACCAGCGAGATATAGACGGGAGTGTGAGTTTTTGAAAATTTGGTCGCGGGAGTTGGGGCTTCTTATGTCCGATAGTGATGTGGTAGCGGGTGTAAAACCCTCTTATGTCCGATGGTAATGTGTAGCGCGGTACAAAACTGAGCTTACAGCTATTTTTTTGGGTGCTGTACGATTCGCTCTGTGATGAACACAGCGAAAATGAGGCCATGAAGTGTGCTGTTGGGGGGAGTTACAATTAAGTAGCTAGATAGCAAACGTGATTTGCACGTTGTGCAGCTGAATGTCAAGCTCCACTTGCACATTGAGTAGCTGGTCTGCTTGCAGTCTAATGCCTAAACTTCGGCTTTTCGGCTTTTCTTGGTTTACGCGTCATAAACTCACGTGACTTTAATACAGCCGCTCGCGGGAAAAATAACGTATGGTCGGGTAACACCAGCACTCGTGACTGCGGATTTAGGCCTTTTTTTTTATGCGTTGCTGAGTTCTCGCTGTGCAGTTTACGCGTTTGGCCATGTTTTTCGTTCTGGGATTTTAAATATTTTAAATAAGACCAAATACACAGGCAACCACATACAAACATGGCTACTGTACGTTCAGGCATTGAACTGAAGGATCTTGGAATTAACAACAGCATTAAGAACATTACCAACAAGAATCAAAAGCAAGTTATAACAAAATCGAATATTCCTGAGCTAATTGAGCTTATTATTTCTAGTAATAAAGAGTACTTCAATTTGAAAGACAACAGTATATATTTAACAAACATCATTCAAATATACAAGTACAAAACCAAGCTTTTATTGGATGATGTTACAGGAACCATTTTGCATTTGAGAAATGTATTCAAGAGTCAAAACAACCTAACAAGTATAACGACGTCTTCTGATTTAACTGGAAATAGCATAAATATTTCCAACAATCAAAACTTGAACATTCACAGCAAAGATGACGTTACAAGCAAAAGAATTATTTCTGATATCAACAATATCATTTCTTTGAATAATGGGGATATCAACAAGTACTTGAGTACCAAGACAACTTTGAAGTCTCAACAAAAGAAAAACAATCTTATTCAAGATGCATTGGATGCTACAAGTTTGTTTCAATATGGAGACCTAGATGATCTGGCTTTGGATGATGATATCGAAGTAGGAAGAGGAAAGAAAGATAAAAGAACTTCATTGCTGAACTATGAGAGATATGACAACAACACGCAAAGTAGTTCCAATGCAAGCATGAGTCTAGATGATGTAGAATTTGGTAGAAATGAGAGTTTCTTAAACAAAGCAGATGTATCTGGTATCTCAAGTCTTAATGATGATTTGGCCATCAATGAGCCTCAGCAAGATGAAGATCCATTTGGCTTCCACCAGGACATGGACCAAGATGATGATATTCTGAACAACCAGGGTGATGACGAGTTGGATGACGGTGATTTTTCTCTTGAACAACCAAGAATTATGAGTGAGCCTGAAAACATTGTTGAGTTTGATGATATGGACTTAAATATCAATACTCCACCTGATTCTCCAGTTTCCAAACAAAGTAGAAAAAAAGTCCAGTTTGGTATACCAAACAACAGATTCATTAAGAATTACAATCTACAAGTCGTTACTCCTGACAGAGCAGTTGAGGTTCCTAAGAGGGTTTATCTGCAAGCATTAAAAAGACCATTCAATGTTCAAAATGAAGATAACTCAAGTGGAAGAGTCAACAAGAGACTATTAGAGCAAATTTACAATTATAACGACATTCAAACAATGTCCTTGATTGACTTAAGACAATTAAAGAAGACAAAAACAAGTAATGTTAATACTTCTATAGTTCAAAGTGATGATGAGAACGCTGGTGATTTATCTTTACAATTTGACAATCTTGAAGAACCTGAAGACTTTGGAAATGACACCAATGACTTTAACTTAATGGATCATGGATCAATAAACGAGTCATTGGACTTGGGGGATAACCAAACGGAAAAGACAAGTAACACTCAAAGTTCATATTTGACCTCTGCTACCCCAAGCATGAGAATCCAAAGGGAAAAAGATCACATCCAACAGGAAATGATTTTGGCCAAGACAACCAGCGAAAAGAAGGATTTTGTGGATATATTTGATGCCAAGGGTTTAAGTAAAAGTGAAGTTTCTCAATTGTTCTTACAAGTTTTAAATTTGACTACTGAAGATAAGATCTTGGTTGAACAAGTAGGTGCAAACATATATATATCAAAATAAGCACGAATAACGACCAATTACTTTTATTAAACTTGTTGTTTACTTAATCACAGAGAAGAGGTAGTAAGAATGATATTTGAAAGGACACCCAAATGTGGTAAGGATTTATATATTATGAAATAAAAAAAGAAAGTTACATTATAATATTGTTACAGAAAGATCATCTTAAACAAATCTCACCTTCTTAGTGATCTTTTGTTTCTTGAAAATAAGCTTATTGCTGTCATACTCATCGACCCCGTCGAGAAGCTCAGCATTGATGATGGCAAATTCCTCAACATCATCGTTTGCTGTACTTTGGTGATCCTCCTCGCTATAGTAGTACCCGCCATTGTCCTCAAAGCATTTCTTTTGAATGTATTGATTCTTAATTGCAGTGTTGATTTTTATTGTTATAGTTTCATAGGAATTGCAGGGAAGGGGGAGAGCCAAGTCAGCAACAATATCGGCATTAGAAGCTAGATTCTCCTGTCTTTGTTTGATAGCATTGATCATGTTAATTTGAGTACCAAAAATGACAGCATCTTTGTAGTTATGTTTGCCTGAGCTGCTTTGAACAACGTAATTAAGGAAAGGAGCCTTTTTCAAAATAGGCTTCAAAACAAAATCAGAAGTG
>ERZ794946.325-NODE-325-length-19942-cov-3.568663_pt1 | contig 19942 bp, 8 predicted proteins | sample MGYA00433072_ERZ794946 | MGnify/ENA primary metagenome ERZ794946 (study PRJEB30137, sample SAMN04331413) | food metagenome | isolation source: Y3 must sample point D1 replicate A | place: Australia: South Australia | collected 2014 ...
TCAACTTATCTTCTTTACTGGATTCTAAAATAGCTAATAGTAACCAACCAGGCAAATTGTTAGTGGGCTGTTTTTTCAATATTCTTTGCTTCAGCCATTGAGAACTTTTTTCATTTTGCTTTATTAAAGCCAAATTGTAAGCGTATTGATGCTCATAATTCAACAAAGCAGTTTCATCTTTAACTTTCAATTGGAATATATTTGTTAAGTAATAGTAGTAATCTTCTATATTTACATTAACATCTATTGTAGAGTGTAAGAACATCCAAGAAGACAACAAAATTTTGTTTGTAACATCAGGTAATTTCACCAATTCAAACTTGTTATTTTCTAAAATATTCATGGTTTCCTTTCTATTGATAACAGTCAAATCATAAGAATTGTAAATCAACTCAATGAAATGACTGACCTGCTTCTTATTTTTGTTAAAATTACAAACATTTAAGATAGACAGTAGATCATCGTATACATTGTTTAACTCTTTGTTCTTTTCAACAAAAACTATGAAGTTCTTAAAATATAGTTCAGCTTGTAATGTATCGCCCTTGATACTAAAGAATTTCGATGCTAAGCCTGCAGCATTACTACTTTGAAAGGTTTTGCTAACAATCTCAACAATGATTTTCTCCCATTTTGCAAAGTTTTCTTTTTGAAAATTGGTATAGTGGTCCATTACAATTTTCAAATGATTCGCAATCTTTAACTGATACTCGTTTTTGTTAATATCATCAGCATTAGGAAATTTCAAGTGTTCAACAATATTTTGCAATACCAAGAGTAATTCGTCATCAGTGATGTTATTGTTGATTATGTCAGTAAAAAACTTTAACAAGTCTGACTTGATGTTCTTCTGATTCAAATCATGTTCTTTAATGATTTTTATCAAATAATAGGTAGAAATACTGTTATCCAAACTTGGAATCTTGAAGTCATAATTATCTATCAACTGGTCTGTTAATTTTCCATAATAAATATTTTCAAGTATCAAAGAGTCTACAAATTCCAACTTGGCCACATTAGTGCAATCAATTACTTGCTTTATATTTGGGTTTTGTTTAATTGGTTGTTCATTTGATGATGTTAACACATTTATACCATTATAAATGTTGCTCAGAATATACCTGTCCAACTCACCATTTTCGTTCGAAGACAGTAATTTTTGGCATTCCTGATGGATAACCTTCAAGTTTTCTAGATTGATTTCATTGTAAATAGTATTAGAGTGAAATCTATGTAGCAGAAAAGTAGCCTTTCCTAAAGAGCTGTTGGAAATGTCATAATTGGAAACATAGGACCCGAAATTTTTGAATTTGAAAATATCATCTTCTTCCTGAATCGTAAAAGATGAGTTTACAGCGGCCATTTTCGTATATTAAACTTCTTTTGGTGTAAATCACAGCTGTTTCCTTGAACTCTGACGGTTGTTTTGGTGTTAATCGTAGCTGTTTCTTCAACCTTTAACCACTGTTTTCTTCGGTCCTAACGTTGTTTTTTTTTCGTTTTTTTGAATTCTGCCGTGTGCAAACAATTCGTCTAAAACGTGAACAAAATCCTTGAATTACCGATCGGAGTTAAACCCTCGTTTTCGATTCATTTCACAACTAGTTACTCACAAATAGCCATAGAAACACCGCAATAAGCTGTTTTAAGAACCTGACGTCCAATAACGTGCCACGACCACCATCGCACAGCCATTTTTTGCTCAAATATTGTATTTCTTTACTTATTGAATTTTTCACTTTTTTTTTTTTTTTTCAGGGGGTTCATTGTTTGTATTATGATACGTAAAAAACATAGGAAATATAGTTGTTTTTGAATAAAGTTATTAGCAGAGCAGAATACACACAACCAGTTTATTTGAGCACAAATATAGATGTTTTTGCAAAGGAAATTGTTAAACAGTGCTAGATTGTACAGCACAAAACATCTAAATAACACTTATCAATGGTATTATAGACTAATTCAAAGTTCAAGCATCGATAAAACAAATGGGCAAATTAAATCTAATTCTCAAATAGAAGATCAAAACAAGTTGCCTTTTACGGCGTTTAGTTTGAGCGACTGTTTACTACTAGAGGCGCAATATAAGCAAAGAAAAGATTTGATTAACGAAAGAAGTTTACTGAAACATCATTTCATGAAGAAAGATGTAAAGTACATTTCAAATGATTCGTTGAATACTGTATATTTGAAAACATTAGATTTGTTTCGATGCGATATAAGCAAAATGATGATGTTTCCTATTTATTGGGGTAGTAACAAAAACAAATCTACTCTTGAAGAGATATATGAAATTAGAAGAGGTAAGTGGATCGAAGCAACAACTACATCGCACGATAAAGTAATAAAGGTAGAGGAGGATAGAAACAAAGACAGAAAAATCAAAGTGAACCTTCTTAAGCAAAACCCTATGCCATCTTTTATTTCTGAACACATTGAAAATATCATAAAAAACGACCAATCTTATTTGACAAAGGAAAAGTTGATTTCTATACCTGATTTATCCAACAACTCAAATAAAATTATAGGAAAAGTCTTTATGCCAGATGAAAATACCATGTTTTTTATACCAAGAGAGCATTTAATGATATACGATAATTCTTTGACTTTGAAACTAGTAAAAGAAAATGTGTTTAAAGCTGGATTGAAAAAATTTGTAAAACAAGAGCCTATAAAAACCGAGTTGATTAAGCAACTTCAAGACGAAAAGAAGAAGGAAGAAAAGTTTAAAAAGATCCACTTATCTTTTTGCGTTCACGGTATTGGCCAAACATTAGGAAGCAAGTATGAATATGTGAATTTTCCAAAAACCATCAACACTTTTAGATCATCCATCCACAATATCATTGCCGATTTGAAAAAAGATAAAGACATGCATGATGATGTAAAGTTGCAAGTCTTACCTATCACTTGGAGAGACAAGTTGAATTTTGATCACCCAACCAATGACAATACGCTTCCTTCATTTTCTGAAATATGTCCTTCTGGAGCAACAACTATAAGATCTTTGATAGGCGATATAGGTTTGGACATTTTGTTATACGATGATGTTTATTACCAAAGGCAAATTATTGATGCGGTAATTACTGAACTCAATGAAAAGTATGAAATTTACAAAAAACATCATCCAAATATTGAAATCGAAATATCGCTCATAGGCCATTCATTAGGTTCTTTAATTTTATTTGATATTCTAAGTACTCAAGAATATTGTCACAAATTAAACTTCAAAGTCAATAACTTTTTTGGGGTAGGTTCTCCTGTGAGTATTTTCAAATTAATTCAAAGATACAACTTCAAAAAACTAGCTTGTGAAAATTATTACAATATTTTTCATGAATGTGACCCTATAGGTTATAGAATTGAGCCACTGGTTAATAGATCAGTTGCAAATGTTAAACCTGTTGTTATAGCTACACTATCGTCTCCAGACATAATCATTGATAAAGTTAAAAACATCAATCTGATAAATGACTACATTTTGGGATCGGACCTGCTTAAAAACAAATCGAGCATACCCAACTTGACGCTGGATGGAAAGTTGAATGAAAGTCACATAAAAAGTTTGCATGAACATAATTCCTTTGGAAGATTGGATTATGTAATTAAGTCAAAACTATTAGATTTGGACGTGATTAATGCATTAAGTTCTCATGTTTCATATTTTGAAAACTTGGATATGATAAATTTTATAATAAAGAAGCTATTAGCAAAAAACACTAAACTGTCATTACAAGAGTCTATAAAATTAAATTTAAAGTAGTGTTTATAATTATTTATTGTATATACATTAATCTGTCACTTCCCAACAGTATACCGTCCCATATTTCTTAGATTTGAGTTTAGGAACAAGTATGTCTTTATCTTTGATTTTAAAATAATTATTCTGGAAATTGAACTTCGATAGAGGTCTTAAGTTGTCGAAAATATCTTTATCACTCAAATTCAAGTTGTGTTTTTTTGAGAATCTTCTTAAAGCAATGCCTGCTCTCTTTGATTTGCCCAGATTCTTATACACGAGTTTGTCAACAGTGATGTTAAATCCATCCTCTTCAGTTTCATTTTCATTCAGAGTGTAGTTCTCTTTTGATTTCTCAATAATATTAGTCTCAAGTTTCGTTCCTTTGATAGGCTCTATATTATCTGGATGAAAAGAGTAAATATTGTTATGTATGTTTTGATTAGCCTTTTTTATTTCAAGAAACTTCTTGTACTCAGAAAAATACCTAGCTTTGTCAAACTTAAAATCTCGAGTAAATGGTTTCATCTTAGCATGGGCCACAATGTTCTCATCTTTATTGGCTTTTGCTTTGTTTAAAATTTGGAATAAACTATTGTCCAGGCTGTAAATGGGTTTAGATGTGTTATTGTCGAATAATTTCGACAAAGGAAGCTCATTTTGGATCATAGATAAAAGAAACCCGTTTTTTCGAATAAGATCACTATCTTCTTCATCCAGTTCCTCCAGTATTGAAAACTTATCAGTTTGATTTGTATTGGTATTTGTCAACGACTTTATGGGGATGGGATGGTTAGCATACTTGTTGAAAAACGAATGAAACAAAATATCATCTCTCAGTTTTTCGTTAGGTTTATTAAGATTCTTCAAAACTCGTTTAAACTTAAAAGATTTCAACGACTTCTCTTTAGATCTTTCAAGTGCATTTATGGTGTATTTAAACATGGTATAGACGTATGGTTTTGATAGAATTCGATTATGAATATCACCCTTATATCCGACTCATGCTTTTATACTGAACATTTTTTTTCGCCTGTTTTCAATCATGGGGTTAAACTCCCCTTTAGGCCCCTTTAAAAAAACGAGAGTAGCGAAATTGAAATAATCGAATGAAAAACAACTCAACTTATAACCAATTTAAAGACCACAAACCGTATTTATGTCCGATCAAATCAATCAACTTCACCAATCTATGTCATTGATGAGCATAGATGACAATGAAAATAACAGAAACAACCTTTCCTTCACGAAACAAACGCAAGATTCAGTTGATAATTTCAAAGTGAACAGCAGTTTAAGAGAACTATCTAGAAACTCTTTGGAGTCACATTCTGTGGACTCACCACAATTCAAAGAAGTTGTAACTCCAAACAGAAACGACAGCAATTTTTCAGACGATGGGGACGAGCAGTTTGTTGAAAATGCGTACAACTATAAATCCCCACAAGAACAACAAAATCAAATCAACGACATTATGAACCATTTGGTGCCAGTGAATATAACATGGGATCAAGGAGGTAACTCTGTTTTTGTTACAGGTTCATTTACTGAGTGGAGAAAAATGATTGCTTTGAATCCAATAGACGGACATGGAAAATTTGCAATCTCTTTAAAACTTCCTGTTGGCAACCACAGATTCAGATTTATAGTTGATGGGGAACTAAGAATTAGTGATTCTTTACCTCAAGCTACTGACCAAATGGGTAATTTTGTTAATTTCTTGGAAGTTTTTAATCAATCATCCCAAGAAGTATTGCACCATAATAGTCCTCAAGTAAGCTCACCTGCTGAGAACTTTCATCCAGAACCAAAAAAACAAAACACAACCAGCATGAGAAACAAATTTGTTCCTAGCATGGTCAGTGTGGAGCAAGAAGAAGAAGAACGTAGAAGAATGGAAGAAGATCAAAGTCACATGTCCAAATCATCCAGAATTGCTCTTCAAATAGCACGTGACAACGATGCTGAACCTATCAACATGGGTAATGGTTACGAGCGTGTACCGGCAGCCAATAAAGGGCCTATATTACAAATCAAGTCTGAACTGGGTATACCAACAAGCGAGGAATCAAGTCCTGGTGCACAAAAAGTTAGCAAAAAATTAGAATACACCCATGAGATTCCTGCAGTATTCACAGATCCCCAAGTTATGGAGCAATATTACGTTACATTGGACCAGCAAAGAAACAATCAGCAATACATGGCTTGGTTAACTCCACCACAGTTACCACCACACTTAGAAAAGGTTATTTTAAACACACACACAAAGCACAATCATGACAATCACATAGAATCCCATGAAGACATGATGAAGGAAAAAGAAAAAGAAAACACCACTGGTGCTTTACCTATTCCAAACCATGTTGTTTTAAATCACTTGATTACTAGTAGTATCAAACACAATACTTTATGCGTGGCCTCAACTGTTAGATACAAGAAGAAATATGTAACTCAAGTATTGTATGCTCCTCTATAATATATATATATAAAGTTTAAAGTCGGGGTTAACCTGGAGGACAGTTTCCTAAATAGGAAACTGTCACGTGAGTATCAAATTCTCGTGTTTTTTTTTTCACTCTTTCGAATTCCTTATTGGGTGTGTTTTTTTTTTTAAAATAAGAGCATAATTCATTTTCAATATTGGCCTATATAAGCACTACAATAACGTCATTAAACACTAGTTAAAATACAAACCAAAGATTTTCTGATATAAAACAGTGCTTTATTTCAAATCAAAAGACCCCATTACCAAAAATGTCCGTTGAAATTGATGAAAAAAAGTGTATTGCTAGATTAGAAAAGCTACATGCAAACTTGTCAAATTTTCAAGAATCACCTGAATGTTTATTGTTTCCATTAGGTTCATCAAATCCAGATTTACCATTTCAAAAGACTACCTTATTGCATAAGTGGTTGTTTGGATACGAATTTCCAGCTACTTTAGTCTTCCTACACAAATCTAAAGTGATTATTATCACTTCTTCTGTCAAAGCTACTCACTTGAAGTTTTTGGAGGATGTCCAGTTGAATGGCAACACACCAATTGAATTTTGGAAGAGAATTAACAAGAACACCGAGTTCAATGTCTCTTTATTCAAAAAGTTAGTCGATTTGATAAACGATGATATTTGTTTGGAGAATAAAAACGTAGGTATGCTATTGAAGGATAAGTATGATGGTCCGTTCATCAAAGAATGGAACCCTGTTTGGGAAGAAGGTAAAAAAGGTTTGAATGTTTTAGATGCTTCTTTAGGATTATCCAAAGTCTTGGAAAACAAAGATGAATATGAATTAGATCTGTTAAATGCTTCTGGTAAATCTTCTGATACTTTTATGAAGACCTTGACCAAAGAATTGATTAAGTGCATTGACAATGAAACAAAGATCACCAATGCCAAACTTTCTGATAGGATCGAATCCAAAATTGATGATTCTTTGTTCATGAAAGAATTAAATACAGCTTTAAAGAGTCTTAACTACAAGACACCAGGATTTAAGCCTGATGTCAACGATGTTGAATTTACATATTCTCCTATTATTCAATCGGAAGCTGACTATGATTTAAAACTATCTGCCTCTTCTACCAATAAGCAATTGAAAGGTAAAGGTGCTATTTTAGCTTCTTGTGGTTTAAACTACAAAGGTTACTGTTCTAACTCTTCTAGAACTTTTTTGATTGATCCAACTACAGAAATGTCTGAAAATTATGAATTTTTATTGAGTTTACAACAACATATCATTGAAAAGCTGTTGAAAATCGGATCATATGGTAAGGACATTTATGAAGGCTGCATTAAGTTCATCGAAGAGCAAGGCAAATCAGACTTGATTCCATCTTTCTCCAAAAACTGTGGTAGTTTGATTGGTTTAGACTTTAGAGATTCTCAATTCATTTTAAGTGCCAAAAATGATTTCAGAACTGTTCAAGCTAATGACGTTTTTAATATTAGTATTGGTTTGAACAATTTGGAGTCAAAGGAAATTAATTATGCTTTGCAATTATCTGATACCGTTGCTGTTTTGGAAAATGGTGAAATACAATTTTTAACTCAATCTCCAAAGGCTAAAGGTAAAGTAACCTTTTTGTTCAATGATGACGAAGAGGAAGAAGCTAGAAAGGCTAAAATCAAAGCTGAACAATTAAAACAGTTAGAGTTGGTCAATCAAACTACTGGAAAATTAACCAGATCTAGATTAAGAAATCAATCCAAGGATTCCGAAGAATCTAACAAACAAAGAATCATTAGAAGAGAGAATCAAGTAAAGTTACATAAAAAGTTACAAAGAGATGGTTTATTGAAGTATTCTGACAAGGGCGATGGTGATGGTGCAGGATCATCTGGTCCAGTATTCAAAAAATACGAATCTTACGTAAGAGAAGAACAAATTCCTGTTTCTGTCAGAGACTTGAAGATACACGTTGATTTCAATCACCAAACTATAATAATTCCTATTTACGGTAGACCAGTACCTTTCCATATCAACACTTACAAGAGTTGTTCCAAAGACGAAGAAGGTGATTACACTTATTTGAGACTAAACTTCCATTCTCCAAATGCTCCTGGTAGTGCCAAAAAGACTAATGAATTGCCATATGAAGACTCTCCAGAAAATCATTTCATGAGATCTTTAACTGTTAGATCTAAAGATAAAGATAGAATGGATGATGTTCATAAAGAAATTTTGGAATTGAAAAAACTATCCACCAAAAGAGAACAAGAAAAGAAGGCTATGGAAGGTGTTATCAAACAAGCCAAGTTGATTGAATTTAAGACAGGTAAATTAAAAAAATTGGACCACATATACATCAGACCATCTCCTGAAATCAAGAGAGTTCCAGGTACTTTGACTATTCATGAAAATGGTTTGAGATACAATTCTTTTTCTAAGTCTGATTCCAAGGTTGATATTGTTTACAGCAATATTAAGAACTTATTCTTCCAATCTTCTAAGGGTGAATTGGTTGTTATTATTCATGTTCACTTAAAGAACCCTATTTTAATGGGTAAAAAGAAAGTTCAAGATCTTCAATTCTATAGAGAAGCTACTGATATGGTAGTTGATGAAACCAGCTCTAGTAGAAGAGGTGCCGGATCTAAATTCAGAAGATATGGAGACGATGATGAAATTGAAGAAGAAAGAGAAGAAAAGAGAAGAAGAGCCTTATTGGATAAAGAATTTAAAAACTTTGCTGCTTTGATTTCTGAAGCATCTGATGGTTTAGTTGATTTAGAAGAACCAATAAGAGAATTAGGGTTCCAAGGTGTACCTGGAAGATCTGCAGTTCAATGTATGCCAACTGGTGATTGTTTAGTCCAATTGATGGAACCTCCGTTTATGGTCATCAACTTAGAAGATGTTGAAATCTGTTGCTTAGAAAGAGTGCAGTTTGGTTTGAAGAACTTTGATTTGGTGTTTATTTACAAGGACTTTAATAGACCAGTATCACATATCAATACTATTCCAATGGAAGACATAGAAACCATCAAGAATTGGTTGACTAATGTTGACATTGCCTACACAGTTTCTACAATTAACTTGAATTGGACCAATATTTTGAAAACCGATCCTCATGACTTCTTTTCTGATGGTGGTTGGGCTTTCTTACCTGTTGGTTCTGATGTTGAAGCTGAAAATTCTGACATGTCTGAAGAAGAAGTATCTGAATTTGAACCGGAAAGTGATGATGCATTTGAAGAAGAAGATGACGATGCTGGAAGTGAATATTCTGAAAACTCTGAATTCGAAGCAGAGGAAAGTGACTTCAGTCCTGGTGAATCTGAATCTGAAGGTGAAGATTGGGATGCTTTAGAAAAGAAGGCTGCCAAGTCCGATAGAGCATCCGAATACAAGGATTAATCTATATAACTAAATTAATTTTGAATACGATAAAGAAATAAAAAGCAATAAGAGTGGCTTTTCTTTTTTTTTAATCTTTAATAATATCAATGCAATTAACGATAGAATTGCAAATAGTTCATATATAGTTGTTGTTTATGTTATGAGGATCACCATTCGTTTTTTGTTTTAAAATGATGGTCCATTGGTTAGCATTAACTTGGTGTCTTCAGCATCTTCCAAAGAAGATTCATCCAGCTTTTTGGAAATCTTTTGTACAAGATCAAATTGTTCTTTTTTAACAGAGATTTCATATGGTTTGATCAAAGATTCTAAATCATTGACCCAAGCTTCTTCCAAAATAAAGTCGTAACCAATCAAGTTGTATGCAGAATACAGTAAAGCTATAACAGCTTCTCTATTACCAGTGGTAATAAAGTATGATAACAAGTCTTCAGCAACTTCTTGATTTTGAGACAAGGTAGCTACATTAATAGCATCTTTCCAAAGTCTTTGCTCTTTCAAAATAGACAAAGATCTTTCCCATTTCTTGTTTCTACAGAATAATTGTGCAGCAATTTGGTTAAAGAAAACAATTGGGTGATCTTCTAATTGTTTAGCTAGAGCGAGTTGATCAAACTTATCATAAGATTCCACAACAGCCTTCAACGAAACATAATCATGCTCTTCAATTAGTAATTCGTGATAAGCTTCATTAATAACGGCAAGATTTTGTGGTAAAACATTAATCAAAAAGGCCTTTATCAAAGGTAAATTGTCAGAATTTCTGAATAGCTTGATTGTTCTTGAAATGTCTAATCTTGGAGTTAGAGCAGACAATAAGTCAACTAAAACAGAAGGATGGTTTTCAACATAAAAGTTGATTGCCTTATAGTAGATTTCCAAATTAGCAACTTGTACAATAATTTCCTTAAAGTATAAGTGATCAAAGTTATCAGTAGAATTCTCAATAACAGTCAAAGCAGCATTATCCCATTCATCAGAGTGAGCGTACAAGAAAATTAATTCTGGCCACAAGTGGGCAGTTTGAACAGCTCTAATAACCATTGGAACATTGATTCTTGACCAGAATAACTTCAAGTATTCGTAGGTCTTACCAGGGTTATATTTGGTGTATAGTACTGCTAATTCAGTAAACATAGCTTTATGAGCTCTTTCCAAACCTAAACCAGCTTCAAATAATGCAATTAGTTCTTCAAAGTAACCTAAAGACTCATATTTGTTTACTAATTCAGATAACTCTTCTGCATGAATAATAATATTCAAACCACAAACTTGAGCTAACTTGAATTCTTTGTTTTCAATGCAAATATCAGAAACTTGTTTCCAAACCTTGACATTAGAAGCTTTTCTGGCAGCATCAACAGCTTCTTGGTATTCACCTAAATGAACAAATGTAGTAGCTAATTTACTGTAGTTGGAAACTGAGGTGAAACACATCTTAGAGGCTTTGTAATCACCCTTTTGAATCAACTTGTCACCAACGGAATCTAAGTTAGCAGCATTTGAGCCCTTCAAGAATTTTTCAACTTCGTTCAATTTACCTAAATGAGCTAAAACTAAAATTATAGTGTTATCTATTTTTGGTTCCTTAAGAGTCTTTCTAGCCATGTATAAGTATGATAGTAACTCATCGTACTTTTCAGAGTGTTCAGCAATATCAATAACATTTTCAAAGTTTGATGGATCTTCAGCCTTGGTGTAAGACTCAATGGCTTCAGATACCCTTAAACCATTCAATTGAGCTTCACCTAATTGACTCCATAACTCTTTTTTGTCAATTTTAGAAGCATATTCCAAACCCCTGTCTAAAGACATCATGTTGTCCAAAATAACCTTCATGGCCTTGCTGAATAATTCATGAGAGTTATAGATCTCATAGGCTTCTTCATTCAAACCACCTTCAGCACACATGGTACCGATTTCTTCTGGGTCATATTTATCTAACTTTTCAATGTAATTAGATACTCTAGAAGTGTCATATTTGATGGCAGACACCATCAATAGATTTTGCAAATTAGAATTAGAGCTGAATGGGGATTCTTCCAAAACAATCTTTTCTAACAATTTAATCAATTCAGACTTCAAACCACTAGACATGAAGGCCTTAACAGCAATGAAAATTGGTTCCGGATCGGTAAATTCGGAAACTCCATATGAAATAACAGCATCTGTTAATTGTTTTTTGTTTTCATTGCTTTCAATTAAAACTTCAGCCCATAATGAAGAGTCGGATTTCTTTAATAAGTATCTGGCTTGTTCTTTAAACATAGAATTGTCATTGGTGACTCTAATTAAATCAGTGGAGTTATTACCCTTTTCATAAGCAACACAAGCTAATTGCGGATCTCTCTTTTCACAGTATCTACCAACTTCAGCACAATCGTATAAATCATTTTCTTTCAAAAACTCTTCAGGATTGTTATTAGAATCAATGTAGATTTTGGCTAAAGTATTGTAAATCACTTGTTCATTGCTAGCTCCTGAATTAATCAAATTTTCCAAAAATGGTAGTAATAGTTTTAATTTGGATCTCTTTTCAACTTCATTACATAATTCACCTATTGGAATCAAATTGCTAGAAGCAACTGTACCTATTAAGGTTTGAATGATTTTTTCTTCACAGCCAACGTCTAATAAAGCGGCTACAACTTGTGGAGTTCTTGAAGGATTAACTTGTTGAACATATATTTCAATGAATTTGAAGTTTTCTTTGTGATACAAGTACAAAATTAACTCATGAGTGAAATGATGTTTGTCACAAACAATAGCCAAAGGTAATTGATCATCTAAATTAGCATCTTTTAAGAAATTCTTGACTTTTTCACCATCATAGATGTTGTTTTCTCTGACAATTCTTTCAACTTCTTTCACATTACCAGAATTAGCGGCAGCTTGTATGTATTTGAATACAACTTCAGGATCTTCACTAATATTGACAAGGGAAGATAAGAAGTAGTACAAACCTTCATCTGATTTGTACTCTTCAAAAAATTTGATTAGAGTAGTAGAGCCAACAATATCTGAGAATCTAGTTGCAACTTGAACAACAATAGGCAAGACGGTTTGCTTGTTTTGATTGTCAATAGAATCCATTAAAGTTCTTAACAAGGATAAAATATCTTTTTCACTTAAATTAGCAAAGAATTGTAAAATCCAGTCCATTGGTAAGGAAGAAACATGAGTGATACATCTCTTGTAGTCTTTAAGATCAGAGTAATTTTCTAAAGCTCTTTGATATAAACCAGCCTTTTCACATAATGGGGCAATGGTTTGCTTATCATAGTGATGACACATATTAGAAGCAAAGATAGCATCAGCAACTTGTGGAGCTTGTAATAAATTGATTTCTAATAATCTGGTTTGTAAATGACCATGCTCTGGTAAATCTTGCTTCAAAGCATCCAATAAGAAGGAAGTACCTTGTTGAATTTTACCATTCTTGAAGAATAAGTCAGCAATTGATTCTAAATCTAAGTCAACATTAGAGTTCAGTAAGCTGACTGCAAATTCTGAAGCTTTATCAGCAGAAGTTAAAATCAACTGAGAAATAAGAGATGAAAAATTTGGCTTGAATGATACTTTTTGACAGTAAGGCAAAATTTTATCAAATTGTTGTAATTCAACAAGAGAAGTCAATACCTTCAAATGAACATTAGCTCTTAAGTAACAAGCTAAAGCCAAAGTGGTATCATAAGGCTTAACAATATCACCAAGTTCTTCAGTACATTCTAATTTTTCTTCTTTTATCCATTTTTCAAGTAGTTGTTTTCTGTCTTGTTGAAGTATAGGCTTGGCCAATTCAATGGTCTCAAATTGGTTTAATTTTCCTTTTTCTAATAGTGTAGAGAAATAGATCAACAAAGGAGGAGTACCACTGTTTGATGGTAAGCTCTTCAATCTGTTAATAGTATCAACGTTTCTTAAAACACCACTATTAGCAGCACATTTGGCAGCTTCGTTGTAATCGCCTTTGGCAATCAATTGATCAAATTGCTTGGAAAATAGAGATTCAGCACCTGGTAAGTTACCTCTAGAGGCAATTTTTAGAGCTAAAGAAACATCGTTCAACTTGTTTAAAACATATGGAACAATAGCATCCTTTTCGATTTCAACAGCAAGAACTTGACCTTCTCTGTTGATAGTGGCAATACCGTTTTTGTTATTATAATAAGTAGTGGTGAAGACAGGTTGAGCACTAATTCTGTTGACAAACAAGTCAGTACATGTTTCTAATTCATATAAATGAATGTAACCAAATTTGGTAAGAATGTAAACGATACCATATTTTTCACTGATTTTACAACTTAATGGGAAATCAGTAGCAGCATCATCAGGAAAGAAAATTGATGATTGTTTTTTAGTAAAGGCAACTGGGGTTAGGTTTGGGTTATGCTCGATTTCAATAATCTTTAAGTCATCGTTGTTGGCAATAACAAAGACTTGATTTTTTTCAGTGTTACCGTCTAATAATATCTTAGAGAATTGACAAGCATGACCATCAATAGGTTGGGAAACATTTCTGGTCTTATTGAATAATTGAATTTTACCACCAATGGTACTTTGTTCGGTTTGATAGATACCTACAACGGCTAGCCAGTCTAGGTTTTCATTAGCAGTGAAATCAATAATTTGACATTGTTGTAAAGAAGCATGTCTATCAGTCAATTTAACTGGTCTACCGTTGACTTGACCATCAAAGACGTTTAATATGTAAATAGAATTGATAGTTACTAAACCTAAAACTTCATCAGATAGCCATTTCCAAAAGACAATGGCATCGTTCATGGTGAATGCTTTTAACTTCTCTTTTGTATCCAAATCGAAAATTTGTCCTATGGTACCATTAGCTCTAACAGAAATAACATTCTTGGAAGGATGCATAATAGCATTATCTCCGCCCATGTTTTTTCTATCGATGGCTGCGTTGTTCTTAAGATCTATTATAGAAACTGCATTTCCTCCTTCAGGGGTGGTTTCCTTAACTAAAACATACTTATCACTTTCAAAAGTAGTTGATCTCACTTCTAAAAACTTAGGATCGATTCCAAGACTAGGAAGATTGGCTAATTGTGTAAATTCGATAGGTAGTTCCGCCATTATGTATATTTATATCAATAATATCTTGTTGACTTATGCTTTGAACGTCTAATCGAATGTTTTCTAGTGTTGTTTTGGTGTCCGAATCTGTTAATTTCCTTAGTAAACATACCTTATATTACGCTTTTTTTTTTTAAAAATAAATATATGAAAAATTTAAGGTGTGTTGTTTATATTTTTAAACGCATATTTGTAGGTGTTAAATTTTTTCTTCACTTTGAGATTTTTGCGGGGGCGTGGATCAATACGCATTTTTGCCGTTTTGGGAATGTCGGAGATAAGGCTGCTTACGACCGCTACATGGGCTTTCTGTTGCCATCGGATATAAGACTAGCTATAATCCCTGCGTGTGCTTTGTGTTATAATCAAATTTTATAACTAAAACCAGAAGACCAAAACCAACAAGTATGGATGCTAATATAGCAGAATTAGATTTTCCTAATATCAAATCAGTATACGATCAGATTTTAAATGAGAAAGATCACACATTACCATCTCTTTCTAAGGATTTAAAGAAGGATATCCTATATTTGACATCTTATGACAAGAAATTCTACAGTTTCACAAACAACCTTGATAAAAATATCATCGACCATAAGAAGTTCGTTTACAATTTTGAACATAATGTTTATTCTGACAGCAGATATGTAAAAGACTATTTTGAGCAGAACAGTTACCAAACCCAACTGCATTTAGGTTATTTATTGTACACCTTGGATGATTACAAGAGTTTACAGTCGCTACTATTGCTTGGATTTGAAAAAAATAACCGTATTGATGAAAACGAAGACAGCAAGTATTTTAGACTATTGAAACTTGCCAGAGACAAAATACCTGCTGATTATAGCTATGAACAACCTTTTGGATTCAAGAATAGCATGGATCATTTAAAATATCAACATTTGGAATGCCATATGGATGAAAAGGCTTTTTTCCAATCCATTGAAGAGAACGATCCACAAAAGGCACTTCCATTTCATGTTAAAGACACATTAAAACATATCTACGATATGGGAATGTACGGGCTTCCTTTACTACTAGGATATGACAAGAAATTGCAAATAGAAGATTTTCAACATCAACTTTTAAAAATCAAGGACATCACCATGGATGCAGAGTGGGAATCTTCATCACATAGACACGGATTTGATATTGGATCATTGCTAAATAAAGACATTAATTCCTCATGGCAATCCAATGGGTTTCTTCCCCACATCATAGATGTGAAATTTGGTAAGATTACAAGATTGAATAATATTATGATGTTTTTTTCAAACTCTCAAAACAGCTCATATGCACCATTTCATATCAAAATATATGGTGGCACAAATGAATTGGACTTGGTTTTATTGAAGGATTTTGGTATTAAACGTGTAGAAGGCTTTATCAACTTCTTTTTCTTCAGCAGTAATATCAAAAATAAAGTAATTACAGAAGATAATCAGAAATTCAAGAATATCCATGGTTTATTGAAAAATGGATATGTATACAATCCACCAATTGAAGTCAAATACCTCAAAATATTCATATTCTCCAACAAACATAGAGGCAAAGATTCAAAGCTTGAGAGCATTAGACTATACCAGGACTTGGAAACCAATGAAGCTATAGATGCCCAAAACGGAAAGCAACAAGCTTCACCTCAAGGAAACCAACCAAAACGGGATTGGTATGATATAATGAGCAAGATCAAAAACAAAAGTCCTGATGCCTCCATAGACCAGAATACAGAAAGAACCTCTAAGTCCGAAAACTTGATGCTAGGCAGTGCATTCCTCATATGAGTTATATAACCATCGGATTTAAGACCCTCAAATATCTTCCGCTACCAATTTTCTTTTTTTCTTTTTTTTCACCCAATATACGTTTCCCCCTGTGAAAAGCTTTTTTTAAAATAGTGATGTTTTTTTTGCTTTTTTATATTGAAATAATGATTTTAAACTAGCTTAACTCTTCTAAAGCAATATTATGCGTTAGAAATAGTCTATTTAAAGACCCCCAAAAAGAATCAAGAAGCTAGAAGAAAGCTTATTTAGGAACATGTCTGATACACAAGCAGTTATTGTTGAGCTTTTGAATCAATCTTTGAACCCACAATTTGCTAAGTCTATTCAATCGAAACTAGATGAGATTGAATTAGTAACTCCTAATTATGGGATTATTTTGTTGACTTTGTTACAAAATGGAAACATTACAAACGATATAAAACTAGCAGCAGCTATCAATTTTAAAAATTTGGTCAAAAAGAAATGGATTGACATCGAGGGAAGACATTTACTTCAAGATGTTCAAGACATTAGATCAAATATCATTGATTGTATGATTCAACTACCAAACATTTTGAAGTCTCAAATCGGAGAAGCCATTAGTATTATAGCAGAAAGTGACTTTCCAGAGTTTTGGCCAGATTTGATTCCTGAATTGGTAACCAAGTTATCGTTAACTGATTTTGAAAAAAATGTTGGGGTACTAACTGTTGCTCATGAAGTTTTCAAAAGATGGAGAAGTTTGCCTAGATCAGATGAGTTATTTTTGGAAATTCTAAAGGTATTAAGCGAATTTCAAGAAGTTTTCATGAAGTTGTTTTTGGAAGTTGATCAGCAAATCCAAAACAACCCAAACAATACTGTATTATTGAATATCTTATTTGAAAATTTCAACTTATTGCTGGAAATCTACTATGATTTGAATTGCCAAGATATTCCTGAGTTCTTTGAAGAAAACATTAACCAAGGTTTTGGTGTTATATTGAAATATTTGACATACAAAAACAATTTATTAGAACCTGAAGAACAACTGGAAGAGGATGAGGATGATTCTGAAATTACTGTGTTGATAAAAACAAAGTGTAGTATACAAGAATTATTAAAGTTGTATGCTTCTAAATACGGTGATGTCTTTGGTCCACTTATTGGTACATTTGTTGAAACCACTTGGGAACTATTAACCAATGTGAAACCTCTTTCTAAGAATGACCTTTTGGTCTGCAATAGTATGGAGTTTTTGTCTTCTGTAGCCAAAATCAACGAATACTCATCAATTTTCAATAATGAAAATGGGCATTTGAATTTGCTATTGGAAAAGATCATCCTACCAAATTTGATGTTACACAGCTCAGATATTGAAATGTTTGAAGATGATCCAATTGAATTTGTTAGAAGAGATTTGGAAGGTTCAGACATAGATACAAGAAGAAGATCTTGTATAGATTTTTTGAAAGTCTTGAAGAAAAAAAATCTAGTTGAACTAACCAACATTAGTACTCAATTGATTGCTAATTTCTTAAATCTTTATAAGCAAAATCCAAAAGCTAACTGGAAGTATAAAGATTTAGCTATTTACTTTTACGTGGCAGTTGCTGTTGAAGGTCAAATAACTACATTTGGATGTATGGAGACAAACCCTCATGTAAATGTGATTGAATTTTTCCAAGAAAACATTGCCAGTGATTTATCCAACAATGATATTAGTGTTAATCCTATTATTTTGGTTGATGCTATAAAATACATTTATGTTTTCAGAAACCAAATAGGTAAAGAAAACATAAAGAGTATTTTGCCTTATTTGGCAACTTTCTTGACCAATGATAATTACGTTGTTTACACATATTCTGCCGTTACTTTGGAAAGAGTACTATCTATGAGAGAAAGTAGAAGCTCAAGTAAATTTGTTTTCCAAAAAGCTGATTTAGTTGGCGCATCTGAAGCTTTGATAACTAATTTATTTAAATTGATTATGAAGGATGCCTCAAAACCTGAAAAATTAGCTGAAAATGAGTTTTTGATGAAATCAATTTACAAAATTTGTTCTATAGCACAGGATACTTTAGGTGATTTCAGTTTAGAAATTATAAAACAAAGTCTTGCTATTTTAGACTTAATTAAAGCCAATCCTTCAAACCCTAGATTTACACATTATACCTTTGAATCCGTTGCTGTTAATATAAAGACACAAGTATTAATTAACAAAGCCAATATTGATAAAGTGATTGAAGTTGTGATGCCATCTATTTTGAATTACCTAGCTGATGATGTTACTGAATTCTTGCAATACTCTTTCCAATTATTAGCATACTTAACGGAAAGTTTCACCAAGGAAATGACATTGTCAGAACAAATATCTCAATTATCCCAACCATTATTAACTCCAACTGTTTGGGAAATGGCAGGTAACATTCCAGCTACCACAAGATTTTTAGTAGCCATACTAAACAAACAACCTCAGTTGTTCAGCAATATAGAACAAATACTTGGATTGACCCAAAAATTATTAAACAGCAAAAAACTATTTGGCCATGCCTTTGAGATTTTAGAAGCGTTGATAATAAATTGCGATACCAATTTGATGAGTTCTTACTTAACCAGTATTTTATCCATGATATTGGCAAGATTGCAAAGAAAAGACATTACTTTTATCAAGAGATTTATATTGTTTGTAGCTCAATTAATATTGGGTAAGAGTAATGAGCCTGATTTTGTCGTTAATTGGTTTGATATGTTGCAACAAAGTACAGTCTTTCCAGGGGTTTTCAATAACATTGTTTTATCAAACATAGAGCAATTCAACAATTTGCTTGAAAAGAAGGTGGTATACATAGGTTTATTAACATTTGGATTGAATTCTAATTTATTATTAGAAAGGTATCCAGAAATAGCCAGATCATTAATACAAAACAGTGTGGACTTGATCAAAAAACAAACTCAAGGATTAAATACCAGCGGTGCTGCAGGTACTTTCATAGACATGGATATGGTTGAAGAAATATCAACTTTTGGTTCCTCATACAGTAAATTAATAAGTATTTCTAAGAATCCAATAAATGATCCTATACCTTATGTTAGTATGGATCAAAATAGTAATAATTTAGGTCAGTTTGTTCAACAAGAGCTACTACAACCTAAGCTGACATTGTTGAATGCCTTGAATATAGTCATGTAGTTACATACTTCTAACTTCTTATAAAAAAAATGTATATATATTTCATTTATCCAACTTATTAATGTTTAAATTACAGTTATGTAGCTTCTTCTTTTACTTTGACTTCCTGTTGCTGTTTTATTTCACTAGCAGTTAAGAACCTACCTCCTGGTCCTCTAGCTCTTTTCATAGCATGATTATGCCTGGACTCATGCAAATAAGACTTATTATTCAGTTCTCTATTGAACTTTTGTTGAAACTGTTTAAAATTTGTCAGTATAGATGTGATTTTTTTTCTGGCGGCTCTTCGTAGAAGTATACGTTCAA
>ERZ794946.326-NODE-326-length-19827-cov-3.558011_pt1 | contig 19827 bp, 15 predicted proteins | sample MGYA00433072_ERZ794946 | MGnify/ENA primary metagenome ERZ794946 (study PRJEB30137, sample SAMN04331413) | food metagenome | isolation source: Y3 must sample point D1 replicate A | place: Australia: South Australia | collected 2014 ...
GTGAGATTCGTTCGACAAGCGGCGAAGATGAGCTGACGAAAGTGCCATGATCATGTGCATGATGAATGGTTGTTGCCATGCAGAGAGTGGTACGTACTCATACATGACATCCTGCATTGCTTTGCCGCCTAGTGTTTTCGAAGTGACATTTCGGAAGTGCTGTAATGCGTGGACGGCGTCCGAGCCTAGATTCTGTGCAGTTCGACCTCGCAGACTTGCGCCGAGTAGCTTTCCAAGATCCAGTTGAACCATTTCCAGGGACAGATCATGCATCAAAGTCGAGGGAGTTCTAGTCACGGCCTTGGGTGCGAGTACACTGGGAGCCGGCGGGTAGACACAATCGAGGCCCTCACGTTGTCGTTGGCAATAAGAGCATCGTGGTAAGATCTCGTCGCACTTGGCAGGGTTTCAGCTTGGAAGTCACTCGTACCAACAACACGGTCTGACCTTGATCCTCCTCTGTTTGCAAGCTTGACAGCCGCTTCTTGATTTCTTATGCGTCCTTCTCGCTTTGCCGACTTCTTGCAGCCGGGCGGGCTCCAAGCCGGCCGCGTCTTTCCTTACTCGGAATACGCGCTGTTGTGCGGCGAGCGACATTCGTCAGAATGGTGATGGCAGGGGTGACAGGTGTCGCCATTGGATGTAACGACTAAAAAGGAAAACGAGCCCACCGCCGGGATGACAGGCCGAAGCCACAGGTGGAGCGTGTCAAGGCTGAATCAAGGGCCAGGGCTAGAGCATTGATCACTTTCAATGCTGCCTCAACACAAGTTGATAATATCCAGGGAAGGTGCGGTTCCTAGGAGAGTTCGAGACGATCGGCGTCTAAAGGACTCCAAAGCCCGGTTCGTTGGCGCACGTTTTATTTCCTTGTGCACTTGCAAGCGGTTTTACATCTGATGATGGTTTCACATACGGCAATTCAACATTTCATACTCACATCTGTGTGGTTTCTCAAATGGTTGTCTGATCGAATTGTTGTAGACAACCGTGACGCGGTCTGAATTCATGACTTTTGTGACAAGGTGTGCGTACTCAGTAGGAATGATGAGAGACTCTCGGCTCTTGCCGAAGGCCGACGGGGCGGCAAGATCCGAATCGCATACGCGCCTGTTTTGGGGAAGATCTGCACGGGTGTCCCCACGATTCTGGATGCACAAAGACATGAGGATGTAAATTTTTCGGACAAGCGACATAGCTTACCCTTCTCTGGTTTGAGCAGAATTCTTGATCAATTACTATCATCGCTCGTGGAGACCACTCTGCACAATCTTAGTAACCACTGACGATTGGTAAGCAACTTTTGGCTTTGTGCCGTCCTGGTGGCACTTTTTCCCAACCCACAACCAACAAGTTTTTGTTCACCATGGGATTTGTAAACCGCACAAAAGGATCTCTTATGACTCTGGCATCGCTCTGGAGATATGTAAAGATATTGCGCTATAGTGTTTCGGCTCTACAAAGCAATGTATATGCTGAGATGCTTGGAAAGGGGAGCACCCTGCTTCGGAGGCGCGGTATCTTTTGTGTTTTCTCAATCATCGACGAAGAAAACATAACGTACTAGTATTGCGACCAGGACAATGAACTGCGGTGCGAAGCTATACTTTGAGCCAGTACTCAATTTCAGCGGTTTGACACACCACATCTCTCGTTTTCCATCGAATTCGATTGACTACTGCTACTATTACGACTAGTCTAGCTCACAAGGAGCCTCAAGATAAAATGCGGAGCTTGCTAAAATCATCCTCAATGGGACCGTTGCAGTCTGAATCTCTGTTATGGTCGGACAAATGGTTGAAGCAACCCATGGATTGCTGCATGTTTTTGTGGACGGAGTGGAGTTCGGCTTGGAATTCACTCCATCCATCCACCAACTAGCCTGCTCGGGCATGAGTCTCTTACAATATCCGGAGTGCACCGACTTGGTTTGGCCGTTGCAAGATCCGGTATCTATCATCTTGGTAGCCCTCTGTACTACATCCGCCAACCATCATCTAGGAAGCAGGACACTGAATCTTTGGAGTAACAAATGATATAAGTGCCATATTCCTTGCTATAACGAGAATCAATCGCAACAACCGACTTTTGCAACCTGCTTACTAACGACATGTCAGGCCCCTCTCTTGCCACAGTGGGATCCCTCCTCCGCTCACAATTCTTCTTCCATTCCATCTTTCCAACCTCATAGTTTGGAGACCAAACAATCATCATCACAGGCGAAAATGCAGGGCTAGGTCGAGAAGCAGCAAAGCACATCGTACGACCCGGTGCAACCAGATTCATCATCACTGCTCGCGATACTACCAACGGAGAGGCTGCGAAGCAGTATATCAAAAAGCAGACCGGACGGAAGGATGTCATTGAAGTTTGGGAGCTTGATCTGAGCGAATTCGACAGTGTGCGGAGTTTTGCGATGAGAGTCAACGAGAATCTGAAGAGTTTGGGCGCTGTCATCGAGAGTGCAGGAATATGGCCCCAGGCCCACGCGGTTTGAGACTTTCGAAGGGCACGAGTAGGTCCCCATTTTGTTACAAACTGCTTACTAGATAGAAACTATAGCTATAGTATTATGTCTAGACTATAGAAACTGCTCATTTTACATCTTTAAGCCATAACCGGACTGCTTCTCTATCTATATCTCTGCCCTTGATTCGAGGTAGCGAGCTAACTACGTGCCACACTACGGGCACATCTTTGAGCTCTAGAGACATCTCGGCGTTTTGTCGCACTACGTGAAGACAGTCATTTGTAGTAGAAATGAGCGCGGCTGGCAGGACCTGCAATTGCCATGGGTCTTTCGCCGCGGCCTCGACACCCTTCAGAGTGACCACAGCAACCAATCTCGTGCGTCCTGAGATGATCTTTGAGACCACCACGATGTCCTTCACTTGGTTGCAGCTACGTATTGTCTCCTCGATAGCCTCAAGCTGGACGATTCGACTACCCAACTTGATCCGGTTCTCTCTCTTACCGATATAGACGAGAGAACCATCTTGGCTGTACTTTCCCAGCTCACCTGTCCTTCTCAGGGTTGTTCCTGATGGTCGGAAGTTCTCGAGCCACCTCGGACTGAGATGAGAGGCTTGAGTGGAGAGGTCCCTCGTCGATGGTGTCATCTCAACCAGAAGTTCTCCAATACTTCCTACTGGCACGAGCTGATCGATGTTTTTGGGAGCCACGATCCATGTCTGGTTACTAGGGCAGACGTCAAAACCCCTCAAGGCATGAAAGCGGGAATTGTCGGTCTCGTGCGATAAAGTATGCCATCGTATGAGATCATCACGATCTTGAGGGCTCAGACGTTGCAAATCACCAAGCCTGGTATCTGCAGGAACTTCAATCAAAGTTCTGAGATCGTGCTCGAACTGATTGAGAATGCGATCGACGTGATCACGATCGAGTACGGCTGGATCATACAAAGCTTCAAGTATGATACTCTCGTCTACGAGACGGCAGAGGAAAGTCAAAGCGAAGCCACCGTGGGATCGCTTGATGACACGCTCGAGGGAAACCGACTTCGATTCCTCCTCTGTGGTAGGTAGAGAGATCGGTTGGGGCGGAACAATGTTGAAGAGGCTTTGGAACTTTGAGGCGATTCGTGCTGTGTTGTTTGTGGCGGCTATATTTTCCAGACTGTACTGTAAGAACAGCGGATTTGATTTCAGCTCTCGCAGTGCCGTCGCACGACCCTTGACGAGAGCATCGACAGTCATGCTGGGCTGGACGGTGATTAGTACTGGCAGTTCGACCGTTGTTGGACCCAGTGTATTCCCAGCGTCACCAAGCATTGACGAACGACCAGACATGACAATTCCATACGCAATAGACTCGTTGTCGGCATAAGTTGCTATCGTCAGAGCCCATGCTGCTTCTGCGTACCAAGCGATGTGACTCTCCGCTATGCCCCTGGACATGAGGTTCAGCGTGATAGTCTTTTCCAACTTCTCACTTGGACGAGCAATCGCACTCGCTGGCATTGGAGGGTATATCGATACCGATCCTCTAAAACGAGCAGCCCAGAAGGAATCTGCTTTGGCCCGGTCGATACCTGCGCAGAGACTTACAAAGTCTTTGAAGGCAGCACGATGAATTGGCTCCTGACCGAGATATAGCATTGCCGCATCACCTCTCAGGAAGGAATTCAATGACCAGTAATCCATGACGGCATGATGAATTGTGGCTACGAAGCGCCTTCCAATTACTGCTGTCCGGAAAAGTGGCGTACCAAGATTCATCTCAAAGGCCTTTTCGTCGTTCAGGAATTGCTCGACGTCACCAGTCAGATACTCGGTAGTATGTTCTTCAGTCGTGACGATCTGCAGAAATTTGGACTGGTGACAGACGATACGGGTCCGAAGTATGGAGTTCATGGAAACCACTTTCTGAACAGATCGGATCCATCTTTCTAGATCGCCATTCGGACCAAACGAAAGAATGAGATGGAAGACTTCGCAACGGTCTTCGGAGATCTGCTGGATCTGCTGAGGTGTGCAAGGATAGGCATCCTCAACTTGTGCATCAAGAATGTGGCAAGCTTTGGCAATCTCTGTGACCGCAGTAGGATAACTTGCTTCAAGGGTTGATGACTTCGATTGGGTCATGATGAACTTCAAAAGAATAGTAATTGCAAATGGCTTGAGATGTGTTGAGATGGGGTGGAGAGGATCGCAGATTCCGTCGGGGACCACTAGAAACTGAGAAGGTTATGGACGGGATTTGCTTGAGGCCATGGAAATCAGATCACGACCTCCTGCAGCTTGGTCTTCTGTGACTTGAGGAGATCAGCTGTGTACTCCTTGGCATGGATTAACGTGCTGTGACTGCCAGATTACGCGTCTAATGAGCCGACTTATCCAGCCGAAGTGGGCCTTAAGGATCATTGGTGTCGTCTCGCGTAGTAAGATGTAACTCGCGCAGACGTAGGTCGGCATGATATCCTGGGCAACAAATATGCAGCTAAGCCCAACATTGTACGGGGCCATACGATATCTTATAATTCCTCTAGGAGTGTTAGTCGATCTACAGCATCGGATCCTCGCGATACCCAGTTGCATGATGTAACAATACGAGGAGACTTTCTAATAGCGCATGTTGACGTAGCACATAGATTGACCTATGTGATGAATCGCTTTCTCAAGGACAAGTTTGGATTGCAAACACAACGTAATCACATTCCAGAGGCAGAACTTGTTCCTGCCGCCGCCAAAATCTTCTACCAAGCAACAGTGTGGATCCAACAGAATCTAAACTTCAATGACCAGCTTACCAAATTGCCGTCCAGCCTTGAGATCCTCAAACAATCCTTCAATCTCTTCCAATTTGTCAAGCCCTCTCACAGTCCTGCTAATGATTGGTCTGATCTGCTTCGCCTCGACGAACTTGACCATGTCACTGAACTCTGTTCTTGAGCCTAGTGTGCTGCCCTTGAGTTCGATATTCTTGAAGACAGCTTGCATTGGCCAGTCCATTACCGGGGCCAGCGTCATACCGTAGGAAGAGACGACTCCTCCGGGCTTGAGCAAGGGAATTGATTTGACCACGATGTCACCTCCAGCTCCATCGATCACTGCATCGAGATAAGGTCTTTCGGCCGGCAGCTTTTCGACTAACTTCTTGTTCCATTCTTCATCCTTGTAGATCACACCCCCAACAGCTCCCAGCTGTGTGGCTTTGGCAATCTTTTCTCCGCATCCGGAGGTCACGAAGACATTGCAACCAAGGGCTGTAGCAAACTGGAGTATCTGTAAAGCCACACCACCACCGATGCCAGTGATGAGGATGTTGTGACCTGACTTGGCATTCCCAGACTTCACCATGAGAGCACGCCATGCAGTCAATCCGGCTGCCGGTAAAGCTGCGCTCTCGACTGCAGTGAGGTAGTCAGGTGCGGCTTCTACTTCTTTCTCATCAACAAGAGCATACGTCTGAGCAGTGCCAATAGTATGGTCAGGACCGACTCCACCGATAGTGTTGAAGTTTGACCAGCTTTCTGGTCCAGACAAGCTGTCCTTCCAGCCACGGCATGGGGTTAAGATGACTCGTCTTCCAAGCAGGTTTGAAGAACAACTGGCTCCTTCTTCAACAACCACACCTGCACCGTCGCACAGAAGTGGAGCCTTGAAGGAGATATCAGGGTAAAGGTTTTGCCGAATAAACAAATCCCGATGGTTCAGCGCAGCAGCTTCGATCTTGACCAGTAGCTGCTTGGGTCCAGGCGTCGGTTTGGATACAAGGGACAGTTGTAGAGGGTAGTAGACGTGTCCAGGTCTGCCACGCCTTTCTTTGATTGTGATGGTGTGAGGCATTGCTCTGAGAGAACAAGAGTTTTATTTCAAAGAATGGTTGACTGATCGATATGTTGAGAAAAGCCGGGTATGTCACTGACCTTGAAGAATTTCATCTCGTCGGCTTTTAAGCAGTAGACTCCTCTTCATTCCGCCGCCTGTGTCATCAGATGTTGGTCTCACGAAGCTTACGCATATCTGATCCCGAAGACGATCGTATATGCCGCTAGTCTCACCGGTGTGCCAGGTCTATACATAAGCATGGAAGGTCATGACACCGAGGGGGAAGGATTCCGCCAATAAGTCACGGACGCAGATCCAAGCCAATGACTGATTGCAGGGACGTACCGTGCCGTACGAGGTGTGAACACCATTCTCTGGGTCCTTCGTAACGACTATTATTCAAAAGTGGAAAAGTGGCCGAAGGATGATGTTAATTCGTTGTTAATATCGACATGGTCCCTGAACCAAAGCTTCGGGTCGTGGCGAGTTTTAGCATTATGGAGGCTGTGATAGTGGCCTGACTCAGGCTACTGAAGATCTTGCTATCATAATCTTCATACTCCATACTTCTCCTAGTATAAGGCACGGTTTGCGACTGGTACGCCACGTCACAAGTGGACGAATATGGCGCGATTATCGTTCCATTGACCTCTGCAGGATTCGCCAAGAACTTACTAGTCATGTATTTCCACCTTTCGCGTCGGTATCTGGACTTCACAATCGGTACCTGTGCTCGTGTCCGTGATGATTGATCTCGATGTGATGCCTGAAAGCTCCCGTCAATACAAGTAAAGAAGCTCGTGGTGGTAAGCCCAGAAGAACACAGGGTGAAAGTCTGGTTCCTCCTTTCCGAGACTGCGTTTTCTGTACCATCTTCTTAAAGCAAAGCCTTTCTTTCATCATGGCTTTTGCTTCCCAAATCATCATCACCTTGGGCATAATCTATGCGATCCGACTAGGACACAATTTGTTCAAGAATGTTAGGAACGCCAACGCTATCCGCCTTCCAGTGAAGATTGTACCAGTCGATCAAGGCAACGTCATATGGCTTCTATCTTCTTCTTTCACTAGACGCTATGCTCAGAAGATGTTGCCGGATAGTCTCTACAAAAGGCTGAATCTCGCAATCTTCGGCTGGGAGTTTCAAGAGGGGACAAGACCATTTGATGAGCCTGTTGGTCGTCATGGGCACCAGAAAAGCCAGTCTTTCATCATGGCTGGCTTGGGCAAGCTTGAATTCTGGACCACGGATCCTCTTGCCATTCAGGACATACTCCATCGCACGCAAGCATTCGAAGTCCCGAAGTCGCTTGAATTCGCTCTGGGTCAGTTTGGCCCCAACGTCATGACCACAAATGGTAGCCAATGGGCCAGACATCGCAGGATAGTCACAAGCGTGATTGATGAGCGTATCTCGAGGACGGTCTTCACCGAGTCAATGCGTCAGGCTGGTGGACTGCTAGACGACCTGTTCCCGGCAGATGCTGGCTCGATAACTGCAGCAGAAACTACCAAGTTGTTCGACATGCTTAAAAAGATTACCATTCACGTACTCATGGCTGCTGGCATGGGTAAGCAAGTTTCTTGGAACTGCGAGCCGGACGGCGAACTCGAGGCCGGCTACACGATGAGTCCGACCGTTTCTCTTACTACCATCGTGGCAAACATCGTGGGTATTGGGATGCTCCCAACTGGACTCCTCATTCATTGGCCTACATGGCTGCCAGGAGGCGGTAACATGCGCCGCATTGGAAAAGCCAAATTCGAAGTCCAGAAACGAAACGAAACGATGATACAGGAACAACAGTACCAGCAAAGTCAGACCAAGTCGACAGAGCCCAACATCATCAGCAAACTGGTTCAAGCGTCTTTAGGCTCCGTGTCAAGCCAAGCTATGACAATAGATGAGATGGTGAGCAATCTCTTCATCTTCACTGCTGCCGGATTCGAGACCACAGCAACCACCCTGGCTTTCGCGATGGTTCTGCTAGCAAGACACCCTTGTTGGCAGGAGTGGATCCATGAGGAGGTGGATAGTTTGACGTCAAATCATTCTGAAAACGATCGGGATTATGCCATCATCTTCCCAAAGGCAATCCGTATCCTGTCTTTTATGCTTGAGGTCGTGAGACTGTATCCTCCGGCTCCACACATACATCGAGAGATCACAGCTTCGCAGACTGTCCAAACCACTGCAGGCCCGGTAGTCATACCGGCAGGTACGAAAGTCTACATCAATTCGGTCGCCGCTCACCTGCTGCCCTCGTGGCGGGACGTCAACCATTCCTCGGATCCACCATCTTTCCAAAATAGTCCAGAGATCCCTGATGAGTTGACTTTTCGACCAAGCCGATGGATCAACCCCCCAGGCTCGGACAATGTCCAATTCCGGCCCCCCAAGGGCACTTTTGTGCCCTGGGCAATTGGTCCCAGAGTTTGCCCTGGACAGAAGATGGCCCAGATTGAGTTCACTGCAGTCATCTTGACTTTGCTTGCGAGGTGTAGGATCGAAGCCGTCAGTCTACCCAATGAAACGAACTCTGACATGGAGACCCGATTGGACGGGAGGCTTCACGATAGCATCTGGAAGACTGTATTGGAGATGAACAATGCTTTTGCTCCTCGTCCTGGATCTGGGCTCGGGATGAGGTTGGTGAACCGCGGACAAGAATCCGTTGTTTGAATAGTATCCTTATGCATAGTTCTCTGTGCTCATTTCAGTGTCAAGTTAGACATTCGGTCCACTCTACTCTGATGACAAACTACAATTTTCCACAGCACAATTTTGTTGGCAGGTTAGGCGGTTGTTACTTGTGTTATACATATCAGTGGTTCGTATCTGCTCTACATGTGCTGCTGCCTTGGTTGTTGGAAGATCTTGTGACTTGGAAACGCTGCCCGCTCAAGCCTACGAATTGCGACTATTTCCAGAGTCGAGAGCGAAACTTTGCCCGTGATCCACCTTTTTCTGACGGAAGAAGATACCAAAGGTCAATACAGAGCCTGCCTTGGCCAACAATGGCCTTGTGTCTGAATGTTCCTCCACTGCGACTTCTGTGCCATCCGGCGAGAGATACACGTTGTGAAGTCGGGGCAGGTAGCGACCAGGATGCCAAATGTTCCAGACGGCGGAATTGAACAGCATTGTGGTCGACTCAAAGACATAGAAGTACCACTCGTAGCGTAAGATGGGGGTGAGTTGTCGCATTGATTCGAGATCATCGATAGCGAGTCCCACGTTGCCCAGATGCTCGACCAAGCGATAGATACAGCGGACGAGGATCAAGAACATGCTTGAACAAAGTATGATGAGCGGGACGTTGACGTTCTTGCTGCGAACTCCCTCTCTGACGCATTTTCGATAGAAGAGACCGGCGAGCATGACACAGACCACGATGACTGCAAGCTGGAACGCAAGCGAAGCTTTCGTGAGATTGCTTCCCAACTCTTGTATGCTTTGGGTGGATGACGGGTTAGATGTGAAAGCCACGCCCAAGCCGTTGAGAGCCTCAACAACGGCAACCAAAGCGCCGAACAGGGACATGATCCTGTTGGGTGGAAACGGAGCACAGTACGGGACGTAGTACAGTACTCGTCCCAGAACGTGATAGTTTGCGAGTTCGAGCAATGGACTGGATCTCGAAGATTAGGACACTCTTGACGTGATCATAGAGGAGACTTACGGGCAGATGTATATCATAACTTGGCTAACGATGTAGATGTTGAGGTTTGTAGTCGAGTATAGGTAGTTGAAAGCTCCATACTCTCGTAGAGCATAACCTGCCGTGTAGAAGACGGCGCACATCGGATGCAATCCAATCATTCTCCATGCTCGATAGTGACTAAAGCAGTCAATTAGTTGAAGGTTTCGTTTGAAGAAAACTGCTGCACATACGAGCACTGCCAGATATGGCCGACTGCTGAGATGCCAAAGAGTACAGTGAATACCACGGGCGCAACCTTGTTCGGCGCATACACGTAAAGGCTGTAAAGGACTGCAAGCTATCAACACCAGCAGTTTGCAGAGTAGGTTTAGAAACTTACTAGGCTCTCCGCTCATGTTGGTTGGGGTTGTGGGCTCGTGGAGTAGAGTGGGAGGAGTAAGTTCGGACTCTAGGAGCTCTTCGTCAGGCAACAATATTGGCTGGAAGTATGGGGTTCAATTTGACTACTATATGGTGGCTGGAGCTTCCACGACCGTTTGCCGAGTCGGTAGTGTCAACGCGCGGCGCGGCCCGACGCAGTGGTCGGCCCGAGTTTCAAATTCCCCAACATCTGCTCCGCCTCTCAATCCTTCGTCCTAGATTGTTGTGCGCGCATCACCACCCAGAGATGGCCTGACACTATGCGCCAACGAGATGACTAGGACGCTGCATGCTGCATAGGTTGGCTTGGCCATGCATTGGACTCTCCACTCTTTGTTTGGCTTGAGAAATGACCACAAATGCCGAACGCCAATCGGATTGAATATGCAAGCCGCCCGCACGCCAGCAGCCGCAACAGCGAGTCAGATCCACATTTCGGCAACTAGGCCGAGATGACTTTCAACTTCTGTCCCTCAGCCAGGTGTAAGAAGTACTGCGATAGGGAATGCATCTTGAAACTTCAATCCATCTCCTGGGGCCCGAGACGGTGACACAAGATTGAGTATCGAGACGCTCGCTGCAAGCAGAAGTGAGCCACATGGGAGCCGCAAGATCACGGTGCCTTGTCAAAGACGACTTTTTGTGACAACCACTTACCGCTCGCAAATCTCGCTCTGGAAGGAGGAGATATGCACAACTGGTTGACCAGCTGCACACTCAACGCGCCGGAAACAACGTCAGGCCAATCGCTATTGATGGAAGATCATGTGTTCTTGGAGTGATCGAGTGTTGTAACCGTACGAACATCCATCACTTCGCCGATCAATATTCCCTTTGCGGTAGCACGCTCAGATCACAACTTCAGCTCGGCAAGAAGAACGAGCGAACACTGACTTCCAAAAGTCTGGCTCAGTACGAATGACCACCGATGGGGTGACCTTTTCCCGTCCACCTCGTCTATGAGCTCCATTCACAGGCAAGATCTCCACATCCTAGTTTAGTAAGTGATATCATATCAATTATACATCACTCCTTGTTGAAAGGATTGTTTATAAAGCCTGCAGCGGGGGTGACGAGACTCGCATGAGGTGATGCATAATCCTTCGAATGTTGGTGAGGTCTTCGACAAGGATCAGGAGGTAAGCGATGCTTGGGAGCATCTCAAAGGATTTTGTGATGGTTCTTGCTATCAGAGGGTATTCGATCCTCGAAGATAACAGAAGCCACATGCTCTGCGTCATTAAAGTGAGAGGTATAACTTCCCGACATCTCGCTGTTGACACTTGATTCTCATCCTCATCAAGCTTTTACATCATACAAATCATCACAGAAACCTGTAAATACCTGAAACATGCCTGACGATACCCCGATTGCAGTGATCGGCCTGTCCTACCGTGCTCCTGGCATTGGCAGGACTGGAATATGGGACTACTTGGCGCAGGCTCGATCTGCTTGGACCGACATACCTTCTGATCGTTTCGAAAAGTCTGCTTATTACAAGCCTGGAGCTGACAAGTCTGGCGTGTTCCGTGCAGAAGGCGCCCACTTCGTACCGGACGACATCTATGCATTCGATGCAGGCTTCTTCAACATGCGCGCCGAGGAAGCACAGAACTCGGATCCTCAACACCGCATGATGCTTGAGTGTGTTTTAGAGGCTGCTGAAGATGCGGGCAAGTCTCTTCTTGATCTTGCTGGTCAGAAGATTGGTGTCTTTATCGGAAGCGGTCAACATGAGTACTCTCAACGTCTTGGTGATGACCAATTCTCTGCCAAAACCTTTTCAGCTACAGGTGTGGCTCCTTGCATGGCTGCCAATCGAGTCTCGTATTTTCTGGACATCGACGGACCAAGCATCACCTTGGATGCGGCCTGTGCAAGCAGTGTCTACGCAGCACACCAGGCTGTTTCCGCCCTGCGCAACGGCGAGTGCACCTCGGCATTTGTCGGATCTGCCGCTTTGAGTTTGGGTCCAGGTGGATGGCTCGCACTCGAAAAGACTGGGTTTGTCGCAGCCAATCTAGTTGTCGGAAGTTGCTGACTCGTCTCTCAGTGCACTCTCGGAACACGGCAGAAGTTTCTCATACGACTCCAAAGCATCAGGCTTTGGTCGTGGTGAGGGCGCTGCATGCCTCTTGATCAAACGTGTCGAGGATGCGATCAGGGATGGTGATCCCATTCATGCAATCATCCGTAATTCCGCCTGTAACCATGGTGGTCGATCAGATGGCATCACTCTGCCCAATGTTGAAGCTCAGAAGAGACTTTTGCGACAAGTTCATCAGTCTGTTGGCCTGGATCCTGCCGAGACTCCTGTTGTTGAGGTGACGCCAGCCAAACGTGGCATCGTGTATGGATTCGCTAACCTTGTCTCTAGGGCCACGGTACTGGCACAGCTGCTGGGTAAGAAATCCAACAAGACGTGCTCAGTAACTGCGCTGACAGCAACAGCGATCCTATCGAAGCCAGCGCCTTTACAGCTGTTTTGGCTAAAGACAGGGGTGCATCTAACCCGCTTTACATTGGTTCGATCAAGTCTAACTTTGGGTCAGTCACTCATGCGTTCCAAGAGTATCTTCCCAGCTGTTGTTGACCATAATATAGCCATCTTGAGGGAGCTAGCGGGATCCTTGGAATGGTGAAAGCCATCCTGATGCTAGAGAATGAGATAATTCTTCCTACCGCTGGTTTCGAAAAGATCAATCCTCGGATCGTGGATAAGGAAAAGATCAGAGTTGCCGACGTACCTGTCCCATGGCCAACTGGAGAAGCTAGAAGAGCCATCGTTACAAACTTTGGTACGCATATGTCTCGTCCTCGTGGCTCAAGATACTGAAACATGATCGCAGGATTTGGAGGCAGCAACGCCGCAGTGATTCTCGAGCGAGCTCCACCAAACCTCGTTGAGAATGGTGTCAATGGACATGCCGCCTCTCTGGAGACTAAGAAACTCTTGGTTTTCTCTGCTCGCACTGCGAAAAGCTTGCAGGACTACTTGGCTTCGTTCGGAGACTATCTCAGCGAAGCTCCAGACTCGCCAAAATTGCTGAAAGATCTTGCTTACACGCTTGGTCAACGCCGAACGCATCACCCTCACCGTGTCGCCATAGTTTCTGATTCCATAGCTGGGTTGCAGGATCAGACATCGACTTCCAAGGCAGTCCGAAACAAGGATCCACTAATCGCCTTCGCTTTCACTGGACAAGGTGCACAGTGAGTTGATCGAAACGAAGATCGCCGATTCTGCTTCTGAGTTCTGACATAACTTTTCCCACAGATACGCTCAAATGGTCTCTAGGCTACAGAATTACCCGGTGTTTGCGGCAGCTATCGATAAAGGCGAGAGCATCCTCGAGAGTCTAGGTGCTTCTTGGTCTCTCAAAGAAGAGCTTGCCAAGTCAAGTTCAGATTCTCGCATCAACGAAGCCGAGATCAGTCAGCCTGCCTGCACTGCCATACAACTGGCATTGGTCAAGCTGCTCAAAGCCTGGAACATCGCCCCGAACACAGTGGCCGGTCACTCTAGCGGAGAGATCGCCGCGGCCTATACCGCTGGCCTTTTGTCCTTTGAGACTGCGATCGCCCTTGCATTCTTTCGCGGCCAGGCAGCAGCCCGCCTAATTGAACAACAGGTCCAGCAGCAGGCTTCGAAAGGTGCTATGCTGGCTGTCGGTGCAGGCCTCGAACAAGCATCTCACCTCATCAAACGACATGCCAAAGGCTACGCAACTGTTGCAGCCATCAACAGCCCGCAAAGTGTGACCATCTCTGGCGACGAGTCGGCCATTGAGGACATCCATGCGGCTGCCGAGGCAGAGGGCTTGTTCAGTCGTAAGCTGAAAGTTAGTTTGGCATATCATTCGCAGCATATGCAGGGTGTCGCCGACTTTTACCTCGACGCCATCACGCCTTTCTGCAGGAACCCCGTCACTGATTCCATTGAGGCAGGCGGCGCCTCACCTATCTTCGTGTCTTCGGTCACAGGTACTGTACACGATGCTACCACAATCGATGCCTCTTACTGGGTTCAAAATCTCGTTCAGCCGGTACTTTTCGCAGATGCGATGAAGACCGTTTTGACCGCGCCTGGGCATACCGGCCGTGCTCCGAACATCATCGTGGAAGTTGGACCTCATGCTGCTTTGAAGGGCCCAATCAAACAGACCGCGGAAGCTATGTCGACTAAGCAGGCTCAGGCCCCATCTCTCAACTACATCCCATCGTTGGTGCGCGGATCCGAAGACGTCGAAGCAATGCTGAGTCTTGCTGGTTCTCTATACACTTTGGGAAGTTCCGTTGACCTTGGAGAGGTCAACAGGACTCACAAGCACAACGCTAGTGTTGTCACTGACGTCCCAAAGTATTCCTGGGACAAGTCAACAAGCTACGAGATCAGACCTCGTGCGACCGCGGAGAAGTTGTTCCCCGGTGAGCCCTATCATCCACTCATTGGAAGGAGAGTTGTCTCGGATGGAGGCAAGGATCGCGCCTACAGACAGGTTTTCACTCTCGACGAGATGCCTTGGATTCGTGATCACAATGTGGCGGGTGCAGTAATCTTCCCGATGACTGGCTACATGTCTTGTGCCATCGAAGCCGCAAGAAGGACAGTAAGCACCCCTGCGGCCGCGTTCCTGGTCAAAGACTTCCACGTTGTGAGAAGCATGGAGATCAAGGAAGAAGAGTCAGTCGATATGGTCACCAAGATCAAGCCCGCTGCGACCGGAACAGGTTCCTTCTCTGCCACGGCTTGGTCTTTCGAGATATCCACTTGGACGCCTGCTAACGGATGGACCATTCATGCCTATGGTCAAGTCGAGCCAGAGATTCAAGACATGAGCTCCGAGACACCGACGCTCAAAGCTACATTGCCCCTCATTGACAAGACCTCAACGATGATTGAGCACGACATCGCGTATGCATACGAGCATGCCGGTGTCAGAGCCACACGCTACGGTCCCACGTTCCAGAACACTGTTGGGTTCTGGGAAGGCGACAACTTCACTGTCCTCGAGCATCGCTTGCGAGATATGGGCACGGACTTGCACAACGCAGGGCGTTATGGCTCTCATGTTACGGTCGATCCACCTACCCTCGATGGTTTCCTCCAAGGTGGTGGGCCGCTCCAGAAGACTGAAGACGGCAGAAAACCTGCTCAAATGCCGAACTACATCAGCCGCTTCCGTATCTCCAACAAGATACCAGCCACACCCAAAGGCAGATTCGATATCGTCACTAGTCTGCTACACTACGATACCAAGGGTGGCCGTATGCAGATCAGCGTCGCTGCTTTTTACCGAGGTGACGATGATGATGGCCTGCCAATCCCTGTCGCTGAATGGGAATCTGTGGCCTTCCGCTCCATTGGTTCGGCCGAAGAAGAGATCGACCCAGCATCCAGTGTCCCCGATCATTGGGCTTGGGACTTACTACCCAAGTTTGATATGCTCCCCTTGGATGAGTTGAAGAAGAGACTTTCAGTAGGCATTCTGCCTAGCACCGAACTCCAGCGTGCGCACAACCTAGAGAGAGCTGCTGCTTATTACATCGATCGCGCGCTGAGAGAGACGACTAACGACGACCGCACGAGATTGCCCTACCATCTCTCCCGCTTTGTGAACTGGGCCATCAGAGCAGTGAAGAAATACGGTGTAACTTTCGACACGGAACCGACAGCTTTGCTTGACGATGTCAGGAGCAAAGATGCTCAAGGCGAGTTGCTTTGCATTGTTGGCGATGAGCTCGTCCGCATTCTGCGTGGCGAATTGGAGACGCTCGAGCTCATGCTCATCGACAACCGCCTCACTCGACATTACGAGGCAGATGTCACCAATGGCCACCTCAGTAAGATTCTGGGCGATCTGGCCGACAACCTTAGTGATCTGGAACCCAATCTACAAATTCTAGAGATCGGAGCCGGAACCGGTGGTACGACACTGCCTATACTCGAAGCCTTGACAAGGGGAAGAGACGAAGCTGCGCTGCTCAGTTATACCTTTACCGACATCTCTTCGGGTTTCTTCGAGAACGCTCGTGTCAAGTTGGCGAAGTGGTCTGACCGCATCACATACAAGAAGCTCGATATCGGTCAAGATCCCTTGGCACAAGGCTTTGCGCCTGGGGAATTCGACATCGTGGTTGCTGCAAACGTCTTGCATGCCACTTCCAACATGATGACAACCATGACGAATGTACGGACCCTTCTCAAGCCTCGAGGAAAGCTGTTCCTTCTGGAGGCGAATCAGCATCCCACTTCGGTCCTACCATTCTCACTTCTTCCCGGGTGGTGGTATGCCGAGGATGACTATCGCGATCGCGAAGAGGGGCCGATGTTGCCAGTCCCTGTCTGGGACCGTCTATTGAAGGACGCAGGCTTCTCTGGTGTTGACATCAGCATCTCGGACCGTCCTGGGATTGAACAGATGATGGGCATTATGTGTTCTACCAGGGTCGGCAAAGACGTGGATCGCTCCATGATTGTTTCCGGGGCCTTCATGGAAGATGATGAGGTGGAGTATGCGCAGTCTGTGGCTGACACTATCTCTGAAAAGCTTGGCCTTCCTGTTGACATCAGGCCTATCGCCGAGATTGATACCACTGAAGACCCATACTACATCTTCTTAGACTCTGCCAAGGACAGCCTGGTTCAAAACATGTCCGCAGAGAAGTTTGAATTGCTTCAGAGCCTGCTTTTGCACAACTCCGGACTGTTATGGGTCATGCCAGAAGATACATCTCCTGATGCCAAATCCATCAAGGGCATACTCCGCACCCTGCGTCTTGAGACCGATCCAAAGAACCTCCTGATCATTGAAAGTGCCCCACGCACCCAAGAAGGACTCGCTGGAATCGCCAAGCTTACCCAAACGCTTCGCGATCCCGAAGTCACACGCACTCAGGACCAGGACTTTGTATGGCACAATGGCTCAATCCATTTCCCTCGTATGAGACAGTTGAAAGAGGTCAAAGAACAATTCGCCATCGAGCGCGGAATTGCTTTCCGCAAGCAACTCAACCTCTGGGAGGGAGAGCGAGCTCTCGAGATGACCATCGATACAGCTGGCAGTCCGGACTCCATCTTCTTTCGCAGGATTGATGTCTTGCAGCAAGCTGTAAAGACTGACGAGATCTTAATCAAGGTCGAGGCGGCTGGCCTCAGCTCCAGAGATCTTGATCTGATCCTCGGTACAATCCCTTGGTCGACCCCTGGCTTTGACGGAGTTGGCAAGGTCGTCGCAGTGGGCAGTGAAGTCGAGGGCTTGCAGCAGGGTGATAGCGTTGCTTTCATCTCAGCTGAGGGAAGCGCTTTCTCGACTTACAAGAAGTTGCCAACCTCGCTTGTATGCAAAGTCCCATCGACTCTGGAGACGAATGAGGCTGCAAGTCTTCCGATGGCCTACACGATTGCGGTAATGGCACTACAGTTTACCGCAAGACTTAGAAGAGGCGAGACTGTGCTTGTACATGCAGCAACCGGTGCGGTCGGTCAGGCTTGCATCGTCTTGGCGCAGCACTTTGGCGCTCGAGTGTTCGTAACGGCTGGTAACGAAACCAAGAGAGAGTTCCTGCACAAGACGTTTGGTATTCCCCATGAGCAGATCTTCTCCAGCCGCAATGCTCAATTCAGAGACAGCATCCTGTGCGCCACGAACGGTAAAGGCATCGACGTTGTTGTCAACTCCCTAAGCGGGGAGCTGATGACAGAGACTTGGTCGTTGACTGCCAAGTGCGGCCGCTTCATCGAGATTGGCAAAAAGAATGCATTTCAGAGCCATTTGTTATCCATGAAACCGTTCGACAGTAACGTGGCTTTCAGCAGCATCGATATTCGAGATCTTTACACACAACGCCCAGAGGAGGTCAAGGACATATTTGCAGAAGTCTCCAGGTTGATTCGAGGCAATGTCGCTGTACCGACCAAGTCGGTTACTGTTCTGCCCATCTCCGATTTCTCATCCGGACTGCGCAAGATCAAGTCGGGGGAAAGCATGGGCAAGATCATCTTTACCTTTGGTACTCACGATGAGGTTATCGCAGAAAGTGACTTGCAGCCCACGCCTGTCTTGATGAGAACCGACGCGACTTACCTGATCACCGGTGGCACTAGAGGTATTGGACTTGATCTTGCGCAGCTCATGATCGATCTCGGAGCTCGTAATATCGTTCTGCTAGGTCGCAGCGGTGGGTCTAGTCAAGAAGTTCAGAAACTCTTGCAGAAGTATGCGCATACCGACGTTCATGTCGAAGCTTTCGCTTGTGATGTCGGCTCTCCAGAGCAGTTGCAAGATATTGTGGACGTCATCGGCAAGGATCTTCCTCCCGTCAGGGGCGTTATTCACAGCGCTCTTTTGTTGAGTGTATGTCACCACAAATGTCATGCTCTTCATAATCACTAACATTCCTCCCAGGACAAACTCTTTGAGTTGGCCACCTATGAAGATTGGCAGATCATCACAGGTCCTCGAGTGCGAGGAGCATGGAACTTGGACCATTGTTTCCCAGAAGGCCTCGACTTCTTCATCAATCTTTCGTCCTTCCTGGGAGATACTGGCAACGTTGGACAAGCCATATACGCAGGCACGGCGGTAAGTGATCGATTAGTAGTTCTGCAACTTGTAGCTGACATCCTCTAAGGCATTCTATGACGGCTTCACTCAGTACCGCAATGCTCGTGGCCAACACACTGTATCGATTGCTCTGCCCGTTGTTCTCGACGTCGGGTACGTGGCGCAGAACGACTTGAGCGAGTCTCTCAAGCAGACCCTTGGTGCTACTTTGACCATGGCTGATATCCGGGCTGCCGTGAAGGGTGCAATCTTTGGAAAGAGCTCGCCGTTCCACCATGATGGTAAAATCGCTGCCTTCAAGATGTATCTGGACGGACAAGCTATACAGAACGGACCCTGGAGATACTTCCACCCTGTCCACACCAAGGAGAGACTTATCGCCGAGGCGAGCAAAAGAAAGAAGGCCGGGGTTGAGGGAGACACGGGATTGTCTACGGCGTCGTGGACAGCGGCGGAAGATCCGCTTACTGGATTGCTCGAGGCGCTTATTTCGAAGGTATCCGCCATGACCATGATCGAGCGCGAGGACGTAAGAGGAGACGTGCCCCTTGCTTCCTACAGTCTTGACTCACTCGTTTCTGTCGAATTGCGCAACTGGATTCGAAGGGAGACGAGCGTCGAGCTGGCGTTGAGTGCCATCTTGCAAGCCGAAAATTTGCAAGCATTGGCCGAGAACATCTTAATTCAAAGAGAAGCCGCAAAGTAAAGATAGTCAATAGTCCAGTCTGTCGACTGATAATCGATGTACTGCAGACTTTCGACTGTGCTTGGGAGGTCAATGTAGGTCGAGCATCGACGATTGACCATGATGCACTTCTTGCTGCCTCAAAAAATGGGAAGATAGGAGGCGGTGCTTTGGTTGTACATCCACAAAAGCCTCTCGAC
>ERZ794946.327-NODE-327-length-19826-cov-4.823681_pt1 | contig 19826 bp, 19 predicted proteins | sample MGYA00433072_ERZ794946 | MGnify/ENA primary metagenome ERZ794946 (study PRJEB30137, sample SAMN04331413) | food metagenome | isolation source: Y3 must sample point D1 replicate A | place: Australia: South Australia | collected 2014 ...
TGCAGGTGGCCAGACACAACGAACGATACCCAACAAGTCGAACAGCCGCAAGTAAGTCTTCTCCAACTTTCCCTTTTTTATCATAATATCTAAAATCAAGCACAGAGATGGTTTCCCTCCACAATCGCCTCCGCACACTAGATTTCAACCTCCAAGGCGACCTCTCTTTCTTCCACAACTGGACATTCTTCATGCCCCAAAACTACACGTCAGAAATCGGCAAACTCATTCCCACAGGCCCGTACGCCGGGACTCTGGGCGCCTTTGCGGCGGGCGTATCCCTCCGTACCCAATACCCAGATCTTCAAGCTGCATCACTCTCACGCAACCAGACCAATTTCTGGGCGGCAGATTCTCACCGTGTAGAGAAGAGTGCAAAGTACTTCGCCGCTGGGTTTTGGGGTATCGAGTGGCGGGATGTGGCGAGGTTGCAAGTGATACCAGAGACGAAAGAGCTAGGTGCGGATACCTTGACGACTGGAGTGACGTGTGTCGATTACCTCCGCCCTCACAACCCCGAAGGCCGCCACAAAGGCCTGCACAAACTCGTGGAATGGCAAAAACACTACGTTCCCCCCATCATCGCTCGGATGGAATCCCAAAACCCAGGCTTGAATCTAACAATCCATGAAGTGTTTAGCATGCAACAACTCTGCGGTTTCGAAATCCTAGCCAGAGGAAGCAGTCCCTGGTGCAATATCTTCACCGAACACGAATGGAAGGACTTCGAATACGCGAGAGATCTCCTCCATTACTATCGCACGGGACCTGGAAACAAATACAGCGCAGCCCGAGGCTTCCCATTCCTAAACGCCACCACCAATATCCTATCCACAGGCCCCTCAGCGGGAAGTGTATTTTTCAGTTTCGTCCACGATGGCGATATCTTGCCTTTACTGTCAACACTTGACCTCTTCCCTTCCTCCCCCTTACCCACCAATCACGCCCCCGAACCCAGAGTTTGGAAAATCTCAGATGTGGTGCCGATGGGCGGAAGAGTGATTTTCGAACGCCTGGCATGTCCGCAAATATACTGTCATTCCAACGCTCCTTTATATCCTAATCACATTTATTGTGATCCGCCAAAAGATGAACCGTATATCCGCGTCATAATCAATGACGGTGTGGTAGCTATCCCAGATTGTCAAGACGGACCTGGGAAAAGTTGCGCTTTGGCTTCGTTTGAGAGAAAAGTCATGTTGAGGGGTTGGGAGGTTGGCGATTTTGGTAAAACGTGTGGGTTGGAAGAGGGAGCGGCTGATAAGGTTACTTTTTTGCATCAGTGATGAAGGCAAACTTTTGCTACTGGGCGGGAGTTGTGAGGAAAGCATCGATTTGGAGTTGTTGATTGAATGATCAGGGACGGGAATCGCTCGAACGGGGCAGGTTCACAGAAAAATGGCAGTAGGCTTGAGAGCATCAGCAAAAGTTTGAGGATTACGACGGAATCTAGGAGGTCGCATAGGGTTGGCAGGCAGAGGTGCTTTGATCGGAAATGCATCATGTCATACGATCATTGCTAGAGGTCATAGAAAAGCTCACTTAAGTTTTTCATTCCGTATCAAAGCAGATCTACCATCACATTTTCCGGAAACCATAGATGAAAAGACGATAGTGATTTCGTGCGTCTACTGAACTTGTTATTTCCCCTCTGTCTAACAGAGTCCTATTATATATCATGTCGTATATATCATGTGCATTCGTTATGAACAAAGAGAGCAAAAAGGTAAGAAGGAGTGGTGTGGTATAGCGCCTTGACCTCCAAAAACAAAGCAAGTTCCAAGCGCCATATGCAATGCTAAAATGAAAATTCCGAAGGAGAGATGCAACGTTTGTTGCGGGTATTTGATGTGAGACAAAGAAACAAAACAGTGTTTAGTGGTAAAGTTCCTCATCGTGCTCCACTGCGGGCGTCAAAGGTCCCCTATGGTCTCGCGCTGGCATATCGAGCGTAGTCGATCTGGTATGGAACGAATTCCTATCTCCTGGCGTGGGTGTGATGTTGCGGCTTCCGCTGAAGGTCCCCGAACGAGGTCTGATTGTCGGCGTGGGCACGTCTGCGATAACATCCCTTGTGCTAAAGTCACCGCCGAGTTGCATGTTCTCCACGCTGGGCATGGGAGGGAGCGTCGAAGTTGGCATTGTCACCGATCTTCTCTTGGGCGTACGCGAGCCAGACCTCGTCGGTGTGGCAAATGCGACATCATCCTCAGGCACATTCCTATTCATGTCGATAGGTGTACCCGAACGATCATCTCTTGTCTCAGAGAAGTCGCGCGAGGTCCAACTAGGTCGGTGTAGACGGGCTCCACGAGGCAGGTTCGAGTAGCTCCCACTTGTACTTCTGTAGCTCACACCGCTGGCCGCGCGACCACGGCGGATGGGAGTCTGCGACGACTCTCCAACCTCCATACCAGGTGTTTGTGATCTCATGGGCAGTGCAGAGTACGAAGCATGTGGCGAATCCGCTTCCAAATCATCTTCGTGATGAAGCATTGCCATCTCGGCGACAAAGTCTGGATCCTCATCCTCAATCTTAGCCACACGACGGACTTGAGAGACCGAAAAGTACGGTCCTTTGGGCTCTTCGGGAATTACCTCGACCTTCTCTGGCTTGGGCGGCCTAGGGACGTCTGTTGCAACACGATCGAGGTGCTTGAAGTATTTCTCACGAACACCTACCATTCTTCTCGGACGGAAGTCTTCATGATTGCGGGTGATTGACATGTACGATGAGAAAGCACCAACGAGGATAGCAATCATGGTAACAATAACCAAGACTCCTTGAATCACGATGATGACGATGCCGATGACTGTTGTGGTGATGCGCTCCAGATTGAAGGCGATGTTGAAAGCGGAAGATAACGCCACGGTGGCGACTTTGCTGAACCCAAGAAGGTAGACAACAAGGAGATTGAGACGCTGACCCTCGAAGGGCCTAGCCCAGAGAATGAACGCGAAGAAGAGGAACTCAACGACTAGGAGCCCGAAGACTTGAGTCATGGGCGATCCAGAAGCACCAGCATAGAAGCAGGCTCGAATGAACTCGTAAAGAGTCCAAACAGCGAAGAACCACCATCTTGTTCGGCGGAAGCGAGCAGCGAGCCACCCAAATCTCATGACATACTCTTCGTTGTCGTGAACAGAGGTATGGTCCTCATGAACGTGCGATTTCTTGCGGCGCAGTGAAACAGATGGCATCTTCATGGTGATGGGCTTCTTGATGCCGAGTTTTGCAAGGAACTTAGGTGGCTGTCTTCCTTCGATTTGCTCTGGTGACGATTCGGATTTGGGCGTGTGGCCTTGGACGGCCCGCCCAGCAAGAATGGCGTAGATGACACATGCGGGGATGCCAACGAAGAACAGAATGAACACAATGGCCGCAACAGCTTTCACACCGCCAGAGCTCTGGTACGAGAACTGAAACATGGTGAGAAGCATCATCATGAAGAATGAGATGAAGAGGGTCCTGAGGGCAACTAGAGCAGTGTATCCCAACCAGTGTTGTCGGAAGAAGGTTAGACGCTCATTCTTCATCAGCTTTATGGCGACGAAGGCTTCAAGAACCCACTTGAAAGCAACAACAGCAGCGACAAGGATGACGAGAAGGATTAGAAGCCACAAGAATCCAGTCATGAATGCGTTAGAGACTCGAATGTTCTCTTGAGCCAGGGTTCCAGCGAATCCAGAATAGTTTCCAGGCAGAGGCAGACCGGCTTGGACTGGCTGGCCATACCAGGTGAATCCGGTGGAGCTGTTAGCAAGATCTCTCCTAAGAAGTTGGTTCTCCACGGCACGCGAGATGACATCACGCTTCAGCTCGATGGAATGATCGCGCTGATAAATGTCCCAAGCAAGGTCTCTTCTTAAAGACAAGCTTCTTCTGTAGATTGACGAGATGTCAAAGCCACCTCCAACACCGTCCTGGTTGGTTCCGGAACCCGCAGCACCGACATGTGAAGTGTTGCCGATGTTGTTACCGATGAGCTTGTCAATGGAGCGTTGCATCGAGCTGGAATGGATCATGCCTGCTGACCAGGCAAAGTTGCTCCACCATGCAACAAGAACACTGGGCCAGTTCATAGAAAGAGCTCCAGTAAAGTAGACATGTTGAAAGACAGAGAAGACGACCAATACAGAAAGCGAGTGGGCATAGTGCTTGCGCATAACAGGCACACTATCGCCATAGACGGCCGTTGCAAAAGAAGCAATTAGTGCGATGAGGGCGAAGGCCCCGAGCACTGATCCAACAGACTTGGGCTGTGAGAAAGAAGCGCCATTGGTAACGACAGCCGAGTAACAACCAATTTCGGCTTGGGTCGAGTTGGCAAAGATACGGAGAATGGCCTCGCCTTCAAAGTCTGGTATGGAAAGAGCGATCGGAGGGATAGCAGCGACATCGGATTGAGCGACAGGAATGATGCCATTGGCCTCGATGGGAATACTTGCGTTCAGCGGACACAAGCTTCGAGAAGATTAGCATGTGGTCATTTCATCGCGCGTATAAGAAATAAATTACCTTCCAATATTAGCACTGCACGGATCAAAGGTTAGATCAAAACGACCTTCTCCGTACGCATAGACACCAATGTACACTGACCAAATTAGATGTTGTCAGATCAGTGCAGCCAGGGGCAGAAACTTACTCATCAAGCTCTCATTAGCAATGGCCGTGTTGCCTGCCAAATGGAACAGCACGGTCATATTGTCTTTGTAATACGCAGCATCGAAGCGAGTGACATTGACAGCACTCGAACCCTTGCAATCTCCGAATCGTCCGGTATAGAGTGATGGTCGTCGATCATCTGCATATTGTCCAAGTTAGGGATATTCCAAGTGTCGCCAGAGTGTTGTCTCGCAGAACTGACCTGGTAGATAGACGGTCTGGCCGTCGGCATTCGTGGTTGTAACATAGCGAGTACTACTGCTGCTAGCAGCTATTGCAGGTTGTATGGCAGCTAGAAGTGTGATGGCCAGAGCCAGTAGTCGCGAGGCGACCATAGCGAAAGTTGTGAAAGTTGAAAAGGTCGAGGATCAGTGTGAGATAAGGGTCTTGGGCAACGATCACAAGCCTAGTCGATCCAGCCGTAGCGAAGCTGAAGACGAAGATCGAGGGACGGTTGGGCGTCGATATGGTGTAGTAGTATCGTGTTGTCCGAGGTGGCTGCTCTCTTGGAAGCGAAGGTGGCTGGTGAAGACTAGAGCGTGTTGCGATACGGGGCTGTAGAGAGGTGGAGACTCAAGTCATGTTGCGAATGCACCCAAAGTCCAGAGCAGAGGCCGTCGAAACGAGAGGACGCGAGAACTGGGCGGGCGGGTAGTTGTATGTGGAAGGATGAGAATATGGCCAAGTACTTGGACAAAGACAAGCAGAAATGGACTGCTGTAAAGCAAGGAATGGCCGGCTCAGATTAAAGCCGGAGCTTGGTGACAAGCACGACAAGGTCGATGTTCTTAGCGCCCGTCTTGCCCTGTAAATCACGGATTTCCGAGTATCCCGTGCGTCTTGATCTGCTGGCGAGATGCAGTCGTCCGTTTCCCTGACGCGTCCCTCGAGGTTTTGCTTGCCGCTGAACAATCTGCTATTGTCATACCAGTGCTCTTGCCTTGAGTATCACATTATACTGCAAACATAATATCATAAGCGGTCCCGAAGGAAGCCGCGAACCTAAACACAGCCATATCGATGTCATCGTTTGCTCTTGCCAAAAACTGCCAACTGCCACTGGTGACTTGGCGGAAAGTCAATGGTTCGATAATGATAATCATGATCTACCCCCTCTGGGGAAGATGTGACACGGCAAGCGGGGTGGGGGAGGCTGTGGAGGCTGACAGCTCATGGTGCACGTCATGAGGGGCTAGCTAGGCAGGTGTCAGTCAGGTTTGTTGTTCCTTTTTGTCTCTGTCCTTTTACACCTCTACTTTAAACCACACGACCAAAAGTAAACAGCTCCCTACAACTCAAACCATACCACAAACAGCCAAACCATCCATCATGCCTCACCACGACAAGGAAGAGAACACCACCGGCAGTATGTCGCCTCACGCCATGTCTTTCGTCATTAGAGCTGACCTCTCCAGACATCACCGACCAGGTTGCAAAGGAGTCCTCAGACTCGAACGCCTCGGACCACCCTATGCACCAGGTCGAAAACACCGCCACCAGCGGCGGCAAGGCCACTGCTCAGGACCACAGCGCCAACCCCGTAAGTGATGCGGTTACAACCTGGCCTCTCAATCACGACTGACATACTCTAAAGGGCCCCGTCATGGCTGAGGGTCTCGGCGAGCCTGCCAGCAAGGACGACCTCAAGAAGAGAGCTGCTGAGCTCAACAAGTAATGGCCGCAATCACGACACGATATGAGAATGCCCCCAACCCATACCATAGCATGATTAGCATGATCAAGAGATGAAATCAAATCCCAGTTTATACAATAGAGATCTTCAACGCGCATGTGAATGGTACATGACATAGATACAAAGTGTCTAGGGCGGAACTTGCTCACCCTTCCAGTCGTAGCAGTTGCCTCTGTCGTCTAGTGTTCTGCCTACAACAACCTCGTATAGCTTCTCGGCTGAGAACTCTGGACTAAACAGCTTTCCTTCCTTGACACCGCTCCAGAACTCCTTGCTGAATTCTGTCTTGACTGTGCCAGGATGCAAGCTTATAGCAATGGCCTTGTCGCCAGATGCTGTACGCAAGTGGTTATCAAATGTCTTTGTGACCTGGTTGACGGCAGCTTTGGAAGCTCGGTACGAATACCATCCACCAAGCTGGTTATCCGTGATACTGCCCACGCGAGCAGACATGGTGGCCCAAACAGCAGACTTGGGCAGCGATGGATCTTCAGCAAGCTGTGTCGACTTCCGCGGCAAGAAAGGACTAAAGTGCTTAAGCATCATCATGGGACCCAGTGTGTTTGTCCGGAAGGTCAGAAGGGCATCATCATGATCAATCTGCTGAGGTGACTTTTCAGGGAACAAGATGCCGGGAATAGCATATGATATATGCAAGTAATTCTCCTTCTTTGGAAACAGGTCACTGCAAGTGGAAGCTGCATCTTGAATCGTATTTTCGTCTGTCAAAGTTGGCATTAGCGTGGTGAAAGGAGACAACGGCCTGCAAGGAAAAAGAAAAGATTGCATACCAAGGACATCCAACTTCAGGACATTCAATCGCTTCTGGTCGACATCATGCAAGCCGTCAAGAATCGATTCCTTGGCCTGATCCAAATCCTTTCGTGCCGTGGTCACGATTGGCAGCTTCGTATTCTGGAGCAAATGGCGAGCGAGGTGTAGACCAATGCCGCGGGAGGCCGGGCTAATTAGAGCCCAAGGTTGCATGGCGAGGAGGAGGTTGGAGGAAGGTAACAAGCCATCCCAGCATCTCGAGGCACGCGGGAGATTCACATTTGAAATGCCTTGGATCTTGGAACTCCTCGTTTAAAGTTTGGGAGCATTGAGAAGGTCGATCCGGGGTCGATTCGTGATGACGATCGAGTTCGTTCGGAGGTCGAGCTTTCCTTTTTGCCAAGACAAAGTTGTTCAAGAATTTGTGCTTGATGAAGGTCGAGCAAGAGCAACGGATTAATTCAAGCACACTCAACTCACAACCATGGCGACATCAACACTTCCTTCAGCGCTCTCCTTCCCGCCGGCGACCTTTGCCAAACTCTCTCCTGCGCCTTACCTCCTCGCTCACCTTGACCCACAATCTTCATCTGCTTCGCCGACACGCCCCAGTGGCCGTTCCACGCAACAATGTCGTTCACCATCTGTCAACACTGGCTCCCTCACACACGCCAATGGTAGCGCCGTGGTACGACTAGGAGACAGCGCCGTCGTCTGTGGTGTACGCGCCGAAGTCTTGCGCACCTCAGATATCCCCCACCCATACCGCGGACCGGAAGACAGCAGACGCGAGATCGAAGAGCTGGGTCTGCTCGTCCCCAACATCGAGCTCAGCACTGGCTGCTCCCCTGGATTCCTTCCCGGAAACGCTCCTGGCACACTGGCACAGTCCTTGACACAAAGATTGCTTTCGCTGTTACATCTGTCCAAGCTAGTCGACGTAGAGGACTTGAAGGTCAAATACCAACCACCAGAGACCGAAGACGATATCCCAGATGCGCCTCCCCAACTCCAAACAAAAGCCTACTGGGTCCTCTACATCGACCTACTGGTGATCAGTCTAGATGGCAACCCCTTCGACGCAGCATGGGATGCTATCCTGGCCGCCCTGTCAGACACAAAACTGCCCAAGGCATGGTGGGACCCCGATCATGAGAACGTTCTCTGCTCTGACCAGCTCTCGGACGCCAAATCGCTTACCCTCGGCAACATCCCTGCATCTCTGACTTTCGCCGTCTTCAGCACCGCTGCTCCCCAGAAGAAGCCCGAGGATGCGAAGAACTGGGTCTTGGCTGATCCTGACGGCTTCGAGGAAGAGCTATGCAATGAGATGGTCACGGTCGTTGCCACGGAAAAGTCGATCTTGAGAATTGAGAAGAGAGGTGGTGGTGTTGTCGGTAGAGAAGGCATGAGAGAGCTTGTTTCGCGCACTCAGGAGAGACTTGGAGACTGGAAGCAGGCTTTGATGCAGCAACAGAGATGAAGTCATTCAGTGGAAAGCTAATATACACGATACGGACCACATGGACCACACACGGATCAGCTCGGGGAGGTATGAAAGCGCTTTCATCGATTCCTCAAACACAAGGAGATCGAGATCATTCACACCCCAAAGCTTTAGTTACGTTTGGAAGTGTTGAGCTGTAACATCACAAAGGACCACGGAAGGCGAGCCGAGCTACCGTCAGAAAGACACATGCGCAGGGTCCGGATATGAATATCCCAAGTGGATAACGATGAGCAGGCACGAAGATGTGAATGCATTTGGTCATAAAGGTTCGTTTCGAGAAGTGTAGGTATCATAATCGCAAAAAGAGCAAACGTCCAAAGCGAGCATCAAGCCCGTCTTGCCATTGTTTTTTATGGCAGAGAAAAACGCCAGTTCTATGCATCCTTTTCCAATCTCCCATGTTTACAGAGCAGCCATACCGGCAAGGACGCCCATAGCACCCAGAGCGAAACCAGCAAAGGTGGCCTGGGCAGCGGCGCCGGTGGAAGTGCCAGATGCGGCGGAAGCGGCGGCAGAAGTAGAGCCTGATGCTGCGGCGCTGGTGGTGGAGTCCGAGGTGGACGAGTTGGCATTGCCAGCGTTGGTCAGAGCGGAGACTGTGACGCCAGTGCTGTTGGAGCAGTGCGAGCTGTAGTCGGAAGCAGAGAGTTGGGTTGAGGTGAAGGTGATGTCGGCGCACTATGAAGATTGTCAGCATTCTGTTCAAGTACAAGGATGTGGTACAGGATAGCTCACGTTGTAGAGACCGCCCGAAGGGTCACCGTTGGTGACAACCTGAATGGTAGCATTCATACCCTCGGTAATGTTCAAGCCAGCAGGGAACTGCAGAGCACCAGCGCCAATGCAGAAGTTCTGAGGACCCTTCTCCTGGAAGGTAGGGAGAAGAGTGATGTTGAAGTTGGAGCCGGGGTCGTTTCCAAGAGCCAGCAACACCTGGACCTTGGCTGAAGTGTGGCCCATGAGAAGCTGGATGGGTGCGCCGGTGATGGGGAACTCGGTGCGGTTTGTGGTGACGGTGTTCTGGCCACCGCAGGGGAATTGGCCGAGGTTGTCCTCATCGAAACCACGAGCAGCAGGGTAGATGAGCTCGAAGTGGGCAGAGACAAGAGGCAGCAGGGCGCCGAGAAGCAATTGGACCTTCATCGTGGTGGAGTGTGTGTGTGATGTGATGGATAGGTGGAAAGCAGAGAGACGTGCAGAGAGAAAGATAGCACAAGGAGAGAAGGGCGCAATTGAGAGTTTGTTTGGTTGGTGGGACGTTGCAGGGAGTGGTCACACAAGCAGAGTTTATAGCAATTCGCGCTTTCCTACCTGGCGGTTATTTCACCTACACAGAGAGAAGCTCTAACAGCTCTCCTTCCCCCTTTGCCGTAGATCCGGAACTCGAAACGCATTCCAGTTCGCGAGATACCCTCGTGGGCGGGCGGGCTTGAATAGTGAGCAAGTTTGAGCAAGTTAACTCGGTCTAGGCTTCCGAGCCTCCGTGAGATTTGTATGCACGGATGAACAACGGCATGCATGCGGTTAGTCCAACCCTGATCCGACATATCATCCAATACTCCAACATACGAGCTATCCTCTCAGCTTACAAGAAACAAACTCAAGTCCGTAGCCCGCATGTTGGCCATTTCTCTTTACAGTAAGATTTACGAGGTCTTCTTCTGGTTGAATTGATCCTCCCAGTGCTTGCCAGCCATTTAATATCATGCTACGCGAGTCGTGTTCACCGGCTGGTAGAATTGCACCACGATGCGTAGCAAAACATTCACTCGAATGCATGTTGTCACACAAAGGTCATGGAGAAGAGATAGAATGGTCGTAAACGTTGGTCGTATACACATAATTAAGAAGTATGAACAGGCTGTATGGAACTTTTGGTCGGACCTCAAACGAGAGGCGCTGCTAGTGGTGGTCATCGACCGGAGAAGCATATCTGCCAATTGCCAATTCTCCAACAAACAGACCTGCAAGAACCGAGAGGAAGTAGCCGACATTCAGGGTCATGACTGCCAACATGCTACGGATGTATTAGTTTTGGCGATCAAGACGAAGACGGCAAACAAACTCACAGTAGGTAGCCGAGTCCTGCCTGGACAGTGTAGATGCATGCTCTGGGAAGATCGGTGGTGAATCTCCAGGGAGTTGTCTCTCTGCCCCTTGAGCTGGCTTTGATGACGCGGACCTTCTCATCTACGCCCCGGTACGACAAGATGGCTTGTTCGTTCTTCTCCTTGGCCGCCTCGGGCGACTCGTCGGGAAACTGGTCGGCTTCCTGCTCGCCAGCGACTCTTACGTAGCGACGCTTGATGGCTTTGTCGTGGAACTTTTGCTCGAGAGTATGCCTCCAGGCTTGTAGCAGACGGGACAGGACGGCCAGAACGATGAGGAAGATACAGGTACCAGCGTATGCGCCGGTAGAGGTGGGTGTCCAGGCCTTGGAGTAGAGAGGGGTGTTGTGGGCGGTGGTGAAGACCATGGACATGGAGCTCATTCCCGACATGGTAGACATGTCGGACATTCCTGTGGATGCGGCGGCCGAAGTTGCGCTTGACATTGCCATGTCCATGGTGGACGACGACATGTGTGACATGTCCATGCTGGCAAGCGGCTTGTTGTTCAATCGAGGTAAGAGTGGTTGTGCAACAAGAACGTTTCGGTGGACGGGTAGATTTGGACGGGGTCAAAGCAATGGGTCGAGGACAATTGTTTATAGATGGTGTAGCAATGGAACGACGAGCTCGGTGGACCTGCAGCTGAGAGGGTATGCGCAACTTTCAAGAGATGATGGACGGTCAATTCGGCATGCGTGAAATTGGCGAGGAAGGATCAATGACAGCAACCGCGAGGAAACAACGATGATGGCAAGCACACACGAAAGTCGCAAACATGTTGGGCTGGTGCTTCTTTGGCTTTGCGTTCCACGTTGACGACGCTCCAGAGGGGCGGAGGTTTAAGGCCAGAGCATTATTGAGCAAGTTTCAAGGGAAGCTAGACCGGAAGCGGTATGGTCTTCGGACTTCGAGACAAAGCCCCTCCCACTCTCTTACCCTGCCGAGACAGCGACAACATCAAGCTCCACCGGCCTCGTGAGAATTGAGCGAGTTTGAGCTGCCATGTTATCCGACATGCCATGATTGCGTCTCCACCATGTGCCGGTCTTTCTTCCTCGATGACACCTGATTCTGATCCTATTCCGACTTTCTCTATTACGATTCGACCACTTTGAACGCCGCATCTGCCTCGCAGATTGCTCAATGACCATCGCCCCATCTCGACCATAACCACCGAATCGTCAACTTCAACCTCTTCACGATGGATATGTCTATGGGCGGTATGGATATGTCCATGGGCAACATGTCTATGGGCAATGGCATTCCTAGCCTGTTCACCTTCGAGCGCATGTACTGGGCAGTAGTCGGCGCCGCCGTTGCTGCTTTCACTCTTGTCAACTTATACAGCTGGTTTCTGTATCAGCAAAGGTAATTCCATCTGTCGCATTCCTCTTCAGAGAAGCTGTACTTACATATCGCCAGATTACGGTCCACGAGTATGACACCTGCCAAACCAAAGGCCTTTCCTTTCCGAGCCATGGCTACTTGTACCGCTGTCGTACGCGAAGTCGCAAACGCCTCCCTACCCGTCTTCGCCATCAAGTCTCTTAGGATCCCCTCGCCTACTCTTGGAAGAGCTTCGATCGTCGGCGCAAACATTGTTGTTCTCCTGGTCATGTGTTTCTACAAACTCGACGTCAGCGATCAATGGTCATTCGAGAACATTGGCTATCGCACTGGCTTTGTTACTCTCTGTCAACTGCCTCTACTCTTCCTCCTGGCTGGAAAGCGCAACATCATCGCCGCCCTTATAGGCTCGTCGTACGAGCGTATCAACTGGCTTCATCGCTGGGCCTCGCGATGCTTCCTTCTGACTGCCACTATTCACATGGGCTACTGGTTCGCCGACTGGGCTCCCTACGACTACATTGGCACAAAAGTCCGTACTGATCCCATCACGAAACATGGTGTCATCGCTTGGTCAATCCTGGTCTGGATCACTGTCAGTTCCATGACTCCGATTCGTGGTTGGAGCTACGAGTTCTTCGTCGCTCAACATATTGTCTCCTTCGCCGTCTTCATTGGCTTCGTCTACCTGCACATCCCCGTCGAAGTCAAGCATTGGGTCTGGATCTGCGTTGGCTTGTTCTTCTTTGACCGTGTCGTGCGAGGCTTCTTCTACCTCTACAACAACTTGTCAATCCTGCATCCTGCTCAGCGAAAGGACGGAACCATGGGCAAACTCTGGGCTCTTAACGCCGAGCTCACTGCTCTGCCTAACAACACAACTCGCGTGACGATCAACAATCCTCCTATTTCCTGGCGTCCCGGTCAACACGTCTTTCTTTCTGCTCACTCGCTGGCCCCCATGCAGGCTCATCCCTTTACTATTTCCTCCCTTCCTAGTGATGGCAAGATGGAATTCTTGATACAGTCGCAAAAGGGTGGCACACAGAAATTCTACCGACACGCAGAGAGAATTGGCATGAGCCTTCCTCAAACCAATGGAGATTTGACAAGAGGCAGCTTTACTAGTGTTGCCATCGAAGGTCCGTATGGTCGTATCCGTCCATTGCAACAATTCGACAGCGTTGTACTCCTTGCTGGTAGCTCTGGTGCGACATATACCATGCCTTTACTACGCGATCTTGTCCATTCGTGGAAAGCCATGAGCGGTCAAAGCAAAAGCCAACGTGAGAAGCCAGTGACACGACATGTGAGATACGTCTGGATTGTCAAGTCTGGCCCTCAGCTTAGCTGGTTCTCCACTCAACTCGGCCAGGTCATGGAAGATGTCGCTCGGCTCCAAAACGAGGGCCACGATGTGAGCGTTGACATCAGCGCTTACATTACTTGTGACGATACTTTTACGACAGAGCAGAAGACTCTTCTGGACGCCTGGAGATCATACTCAACATCATCGTCTGCCAAACATGGCTCGGTGACTGAAGTTTTGAATTCTGTTGATGATGAAAAATACAACGACTACAAGTCTGAGACGAAGTTCGTGTCCAAGGATGAAAAGATTGAAGTCCAGGAGCTGGATCGCTACTCGCTATCAGAAAAGGCAGAGCCTACATCAAAACAATCTTGTGGGCCAAATGGCACATGTTGTTGCACCGCCACGATAGAGGATGAAGACGACGACGAAGCCATCAGACCAGCGTGCACTTGTAACTGTGGTGCGGGTCCATCACGAACAGAAAGCTCGGCATCAAGCAATCTGAACGAAAAGCCCAAGCCGAAACAGCCATTCCTACATCCTGCAATCTCCGTCTTTTCAGGTCGGCCAGCTTGCAGGAATGTCATCCGCAAAACGCTCGAACAGGCTTATGGCGAGAGTGCAGTGGTTGTCTGTGGACCCCAGGGCTTGGTTGACGATGTACGAACGAGCGTTGTCTCGCTTAGTGATGAGAGAGCGGTCCACAAAGGCACAGGCGCTCAAGGCATTTGGCTGCATGCCGAGGCATTTGGATACTGATCTCTTTGTACATAGCATAGCATGGGACTCCTCTAATATAGAAACGCCGTTATGACCTCCTTCCTACAATGCAATCTCTTTTCTGTTAGCGAATCGACGTGAGCCATCGCGTATACGAGACAGGAAGGATGCGATCGCGTATAAGGTTCGGTGATTCCAAACCACTGTCATCTCTGATGGTTCCGTATCTCGGAAGTACCGAACTTGTGTGCCAGCCCATCCCCAGTTTCCAGATCTTTGCAGATTGATCGACATTTTATGCCGGGATCCGGGCGTTCGGAGCATGTGGTTTGTGCATGTATTTTCAATGGCCATGCATAACCGAAATCTTGATTCAACAACATCAGCTGCTCTCACTCAAGCCATGCATCCTACTCCTCCCTCACTAGCCCTGCTTGACTCTTACAGGGGACCAGAATCTTCTGTTTGTTGTTGTGGCTCGCGGTAACTTCTGTCAGTCAAATGTCTCGGTCTTTCTACCAGAGCCGCGTCGGTAGTTCTCGCAAGAATCGCCATACCCGAACAGGTAAACGCCCCGCTTCTGAGGTTTAACTTCTCGGCGCACCATTAGCTGCCGTGGACTATCAGATCCATCATCCTTGGCCCTTGCATCCTTTCGCTACTTGCTGCGAGACGACGTATTTCCCGTTGTATTGGCTGGCTGGGTGGCCGGGACAACGCAGATACGTACTATGCAAACTGATCACGAAGAGAGCTGACGTGTGTGACTCCCTGCCTCTCACCGATGTTGACCTTTCCACTCGACATGTTGATAGACATGGGCGAGATCTGCTGAATGACTTGCGGTCAAGCATAGCACGCGGCTACGCAACGGTCAGAGATCCAAGATCTCGCCGTCTCCGAAGCATGGCTCATCCGTGCAAATCCTCTGTGCAGCACGGCAGAGCATGCGTTTCCCAGGTTGCGGCAATGGCACATGTCCACAGAGCTAGACAAGCATAGACTTTTGTGTCCCGGACCAGTCACCGTGCTCTCGCTGACTGCGGAGCCTGGCTGCTCTTTGTGGCGTTCGTCAAATAGGCCGTAAGTGTAAGCGGGACCCTAGAGTTGCATGGGTGTTGCGCATACAAGAAAAGTTTGCCTTCCTTCGTTGTGTATGGTTGGTAATTCTTCATCTTCGATCTTGCTTCTATCTCGGTGTACCTGACTGCTAAGTGTCGATCGAACCCACGAGTGTTCTCACCGTACCTCACTATTGAAAGATTGACGTCTGCGGGGTCTTTCTATAAGGTCACCTGCACCTGCCTGTCCTATCCGGTTCCGCCGTGTTCCTGAAGCCCGTAAACAACTTTCCCATCATCCAACTCTTCTGGATCAAAACAAGAACCCTTGATACTATCGTCATAAGACATGGTTCTCTCACTTGGATACAGACGTCCAAGCCGGGTGTCCGATGGATCCTCGTTTACTTCGTCGAACGAAAAGAGATTGTCTAGCGAAGGTTCATATCATTCCGGAACTTCTGGTCTACCCAAAGGCATCCCGGAAGCACTATCATTTGACCGAATCATCGCTGGCGGTACTTGCCCAGTGTGTATCATCGTATCATCAATCCGATGAGCATCTACTGACTGTATTCATCATAGCCATGCACTACCCGCGACTTTATGAACTATCTCAGATACATCGAACACAGCGCTGAGAACCTTCAATTCTACCTCTGGTATAGAAGCTATGTTGAGCGATTCGACAAACTTCCGGCGTCTGAACAGGCATTATCGCCCGAATGGAGTGCTGCTCAGATGGATACAGAGATCACCCAACCGGCTCGCCGTAAGAAGACTCCAGCAGCAATTGCAACGGTGCTACGCGGAACCGACTTTGCCGATACAGTACCTCTGGATGCCGAGAAGCGAGATCCGTTCAACGACCCTCGCAGTGACTCTCCAGAGATGATGAGGACTCCCGCATCACCGACATTCTCGGAGTTTGACTCTTCGTGCATGAGTGATGAGAGACCCGTATCATCACGTTCGGACTTTCAACGCAAGGCTGGTGAAGCCATGGACGATGCTGGTATGAAGTGGAAGCCCTGTACGTACAATTTGTGTCCTTCTTTCCAATGTATGCTAATACATAACACAGTTACCGCACAACCTTTCCGCGAAGAACTCACCCGTATCATCACAATATTCATCGCTGTCGACGGATCGCGCCAACTCAACCTCTCAGACCGCGAACGCAGTGCAGTGCTCCACGCTCTTCAACACACCACTCACCCATCCGCCCTTCGTGCCGCCTTCACCAGCGCAGAATATTCTCTACGCCGCCAGGCCCACCCCAACTTCATCAGATGGACCATCTGCAACGGCAATCGCCCTCGTGTAATCTTCGCCCGCGGCCTAGGCATCTCGTTGATCCTCCTAGGCATTCTCGCAGATCTCCTCATCACTCTAAGCTCGGCAAGCCGTGCCTACAGAGTCATCCCTATCATCGGACTTATCCTCGGCATCTCCACCCTCATCGCAGCATGGAAGGGAATGTGTGTTGTCCTCCACGGGATGCACCATCGCCACCTCCGCCCCTGGGAGCTCTTCGCCGACCCTGAAGACGCATCTGTCAAAAACTCCTCCAGCGATTCCCTGATCGATTCTTCCCCTGTAGCTAAGAGCTATGAGGATGAACCTTGGGTCGCTAGATATGAGAAGAGAAATGTCATTCGTAAGATTTTCGATCGGGAGGTTTGGGTGCAAGAGCCTGCTTTGCGACAGATTCAGGATACCATTTTTGTACAGAGTTTGATTGGTGCGTTTTTGATTTCTTGTATTATTGTAGGAGTCTTCTGTGCTGTGCCCAAGGGTGGGTTCTTTTAGATAGAGGTGATGGATGAGGAGGGAAACTTAATGTGAATATGGTAATGAATTGTGTTTGATGTATGGTAAAGGATTGGAATGTAGATAGAAAGTGGTGGCTGTTTCTCGAAATCAATTACATTTTGTATTTATGACCAAGTATGCTCTCTCTTCCAGCTTATACCTAGCTTCATCAAAACCATCTTGCCTTTTGACAGCAGACAACCTCTTGCAGATGCTTCTCCAGCCGCCATAAATTCAAAATCACAGTCGTCTGGTTCACTGTACCCCTCCACCTCATTCCAAACCCCGTTCTTGTCGAGCGGTGCGATAAGCAGTAGATCGTTTACCACTGTGCCCATTTCCGCTATCAGTCTCTCCCCTGATTGAGATAAGAGAAGGACATGTTTGTTTGGATGGGAAGAGTGGTTGTATTGCACATCTCAAAGCACAGAGTACATGCTTTCACACATCCACATCTCATGTGAGACGGTGAAGATGACTCAAAGGACACGACCAACATGAGTGCAACACGAGCACAAGAAACAGCAAACGAGCAGTAAGCAAAAAGAAAACAGAAGTGTAGAAAGAGCCCGTCGCGCGAGGTATACAAAGAACCATCGAGCAAAAAGAAATAGCACCTTGCTTGCAAATGGTCACTCACAAGCAAGGTACCAAAGACCGTGGGCAGGGATCGAACCTGCGACCTCCTGTGCTCATCGGGACCACGCTAGAAGCGAATGACCACGTGCCCGAACTTAACGCAGGTGTGCTACCACTACACCACCACAGCTGAATACTTGCAAGGGACTAAAGATACCTAACATATAAAGGTTGGAGGGTGGACAAGGCAGCAGCAGGGTTAGTGGCGGAAGCAGTGGGTATGAGTCAATTGATGACAGTCAGCAGACTTGAGGACAACAAGACCTCCAACATCAGAGAGAATGGAATCTTGGCCAATATGACGGACTTTTGTATTCGGGAATTTACAGGTCGCTTGCAAACATTGAGATCGTGGGTATCTTTTTCATGTCGGGACAAACAGCAAATATGCAAGTGTGGGATTATTGCTGGTTGCAGCCGTCGGCTTCGCTGAGCATATCTTGAGCGGCGTTCATGTCGCCAACAAGGCCAGGCGGAGGTGCTCCAGCTGCTTGCATCTGTTGTGTGTTAGTGACAACTAAGCTGTAAAGAGACAGATGGGGCTTTTACCTGTTGCATCTTATCAACAATGTATTCTCTGTCCTCCTTGTTCTCGTCATTAAAGTCCTTCTTTTCGAATCTGTCGACAATGTCCTTGACGACAGATTGCTGTGTCTTGTAGCGTTCCAGATCCTCTTTTGGAGTTGAGTCCTTGTTCTTTTCTAACCACTCGGGGAAGTTGTCGTGTAGTTCTCTCATGGGTTCGTAAAGGATATCCTTGTTGACGAGTTGCTCCATCATACCCATGAGCATGGAGTTGAAATCCCCTTGGTCACCATCCATGGCAGGGAAGTTTCCTGATTCCAAATCTTTGAGCATTTTCGCTAGCATGTCTTCTTCGGAGGAGCTTGCTGCTGCAGCAGAGGCAGATTGACCGGAAGCCTGCATGCGTTCCATGGTCTTTTCGATCGTCGAGGCAAAGGCAGGTTTGGCGGCAGACGATGATGTAGGAGGGGTAGGAGCTGTCTTCGGCGTGGATGACTTGTCGGCAGCATCTGGTGAGGGGACGGTACCGGCAGCTTCTTGTTCAGCAGCAGCGCTGAGCTCTTTCATCATTTGCTCGAACTGTTTTTGCATTTCCGGGTCTTCCCCCAGACCTCCGAGCAACTCGGCCATGCCGGCTTGTAATTGACGAGCGAAGTCGTCATCTTCTGCAGGCGCTTGTGGTTGGGCCTTGGCCGAAGATGATGTGGTCGGTTGAGCAGTATTCGAGGAAGAGGCGGCGCTAGCGGCAGGGGCAGATTGTTTCTGGTCTTGTATAGAAGCAGTCGAGAAGTCGTCCAGCATGTCATCAAGGTCAGAGAGATCGTCCTCATCAGGGTCCGGAGCCATATCCACGTGTTGTTCGGCTTGTTTGTCTGCCATAGTGTCGATCGAATGGAATTGCAGTGATTCAAGGCAGTGACGATCAAGAAGGAAGCAGGAGTTGGGAGCAAAAGTTCACTGTCGAGTCCTCAGCATGCAGGAGCAAAAGCCGAGGCTCACTCGGACCGCATGCCTTCACAAGGAACCCGTCACCGTCAGCGACCGACATTGCGGGGTCTTGTTTGCTCCGTTTGACTGCTTGATCGTTGATCGTTGATCAGATTAGACAAGGCGGCGCGACAGTTGTGAAGCAGCACAAAGCACAAAGCCCTCTCTGTCTCATTCACTTGCAACAATCGCTCGCCTTGTCGCGTCTTGATCCAACCCTCCGCCTTAGCTTGCCCTTACAACCCCGTCAACATCCCCGTCTCCGAAACACTACGCCACTCACACCGCCCGTCATAACTGTCTCACACCATGTCGCTCTGTACAAACCGTCTCTCCGAGGAGAGAAAGCAGTGGCGCAAGGATCACCCCTTCGGCTTCGTCGCAAAGCCCGCAAAGAACTCGCAGGGTGGTCTTGATCTCCAGAAGTGGGAATGCTCTATTCCTGGCAAAGAGAAGACTCTCTGGGCCGATGGCTTGTTCAAGCTCGAGGTTCAGTTCCCTGATGAGTACCCTACCAAGCCCCCAAAGTGTATGTGATCCTCTCACTCTACCCCACCGATTCTACGACTGACACACCTCTAGGCAAGTTTGTTCCTCCTCTCTTCCACCCCAACGTCTACCCCTCCGGCACCGTCTGCCTTTCCATTCTCAACGAAGAGGAAG
>ERZ794946.328-NODE-328-length-19729-cov-4.241283_pt1 | contig 19729 bp, 18 predicted proteins | sample MGYA00433072_ERZ794946 | MGnify/ENA primary metagenome ERZ794946 (study PRJEB30137, sample SAMN04331413) | food metagenome | isolation source: Y3 must sample point D1 replicate A | place: Australia: South Australia | collected 2014 ...
GAATGAGCAGAAGCACTGTATTTCCAAGACATCAGCATCATCACTCACTAACTCTTTCAACAGCAGCAGCAGCAAAGAACAAAAAAACTCACATCAAAGGCCCACCCCTCCAAAAGGGCAACACATTATCCATACCCCTCCTCCTCTCCGCAATCCTCTCCATAATCTCACCTTTTTGAAACAACCTCACCTCTTCACCTTTGACTTTTCCGTCTTTTTCGGCAGCGAGCATCCACAATCCTACGGCGTCGAGTTGTGCCACTATGCCTTCTCTTTTCGCCAACGATATCAATTCCGCACATCCATATCTCTTACTTTCATCCAAGGCTCTACAAGCGGATGGTCCACCGAGTAATTTCCGCGACGTGCGGACGGTAGGGACGTAGATGGTCAGGGACCAAAAGCCGGTGTTGCGGAAGACGAGATGGCGGATTGTGGCTAGGAAGACGGCGACGGGGAAATTCAAACCGATGGAGAGGTCGCCGCGGAGGGAGTCCATGAAGGTTATTGTCGATGTGTTTGGGTGGGGGGAGCGGTGGGCGAAGAAGCTGAGGAGGCGGTGGAATGCGCCTTGTGCTGACATGTTTGTGACTCGAATATCTTGTCCAATTGATTCGAAAGAGTGTTTACTGGCGGTGGAATATTTTGGTTGACAAGGGAAGCTCTGGTTGTTTACAGGTGAAGCTTCAGCAAAGCTTGGTGACATCAAGGTGTCCAAAAAAAGTCATGACGACATTGCTTGCTTTTTCTGGGTGTTCTACAGAAAGATTCCAAACCATCCGCCCGCAGATGCTCTGTACAGGGTTGATATTACAGTATATGACCAGTGCTCCCCCGTTTTTATTCTATTGCCCCGCGTCTATACCCACTCCTTGGGCTCCTTGAGTACACTCAACATGCGCTCCTCCCTTGAGCCCTTCTCGGGAGCGTGCATGTATTGCCAGCGAGCGGTCAATGGCAAGCTCATGAGGATGCTCTCGACTCTGGATCCAGGTGTGTTCAAGCCGAAGCTGGTGCCGCGGTCGTGTACCAGGTTGAACTCGACGTAGCGACCTCTGCGGAGTTGTTGCCATGCCTTTTCCTTCTCAGTGAAAGGCATGTCCTTTCTCTTTTCGATGATAGGGACGTACGAAGGCAAGAAGGCGTTGAGGCAGGACTGGGCGAAGGAGAAGAGGGCCTCCTGGTCCTTCTCGGTCTCGTCGAGGTCATCGAAGAAGATACCGCCAACACCACGGGTCTCACCGCGGTGCGAAACATAAAAGTACTTGTCGCACCACTCCTTGAAGCGGGCGTAGTAGGTCTTGTCATGGGCATCACAAGCGTCTTTGATTGTGCGGTGGAAATGAATGACATCTTCGTCGAACAAGTACGAAGGGGTAAGATCAGTGCCGCCGCCAAACCACCAGGCATTGGGAGTGCCGTCGGCGTTTGCGGTCTCAAAGTAGCGATAGTTCAGGTGCACGGTCGGAGCCATGGGGTTCTTGGGGTGCAAGACCATGCTCAGACCGGCAGCAAAGAATTCCAAACTCTCCACATCCGGGTCCAAAGCCTTGTGGTTGACCCTCATCTTGCTGATGGCGGCGCGCGGCAGGGTGCCGTAGACGATCGAGGTGTTGACGCCGCCTTTTTCGAAAACATTGCCGTCCTGTAGGACACAGGTGATGCCGCCGCCGCCGTTGGGGCGGTCCCACTTGTCGACTTGGAAGCGGGTGCCGTCGACTTTCTCAAGCTCGCGGACGATCTCCTCCTGCTTGGATTTTATGAATTGTTCCATTCTTAGACGCATGGGGGACGTCTGCGTGACGCCGGATTCACGCTTACTGAGACTGTCTCGCTCTGCGATTGACGGCGGCTCCGTGTGCTCTACGTCTCCGGTGGCCTGGTGAGTTGCGTGTCAGTGACTGAGCGACTGGAGTACGTCGTGATTGGAATGTGTATACCATGGAGTAGATGAGGGTTCCAACAAAGACGACGCCTACAGCGAGGCGCGTCTTGGGAGCGACGACCCTCGACTTCTGAGGAGAGCCTGGAGGAAGAGGAGGCTTGGTGCCATGGTCGCCAATCGAGCGCACTTGCTGCTTGGTGAATCTGGCAGCACGAGCCTGCCAGTAGGGTGCTCGGCTTGCTTGTGCCGTACGGCGAAATGCCGTGGATGCGAATGTGCTCATGGTGAATGTACTGATGAATTGGCCAAAGATGCTGCGTAGACGAGCAGGAAAGGATGTCTTTGGTATTTGAACTCAAAACCGTCTATGCATCATGGAGCTCGGTCATGATGATTGAGCTTGGACCATGACCTGTCAGGGACCATCCGATCATCACTCCACAAATGATCCCACGTCAGCAAAACAGACATCAACCCATTCGCGACTTCTCCCGTACACTGTCTATCTTGTCCGAGGCGAGAGCATACCGATCTTTGCAGAAGGACCGACCAACATCGAAGCCATCGCCAAGCTTGTCTCTCTATCACCTGCCTCATTCATAATGACCTGACAGTAAAGATTTCCTGGAGCCTTGTCACATCTGGATTAGATACCTGTGCACTTCCATAGGGGACTCTTATCGAGTAGCCTCTATGATGATGAGACACTCTATAAGCCAACACTTGCCTCCGTCAATTCTGAAGCGACCCGAGTTTATATTCACTTCTTTCGTAAGACGCCGAGCGCATCTTCGGCAGAAGACCTCAACTGAATCCCAGCTCTAATTTCCTGGCATCAGCGAGCTAGAAAACTGGATCAATTTGGCACCAGGCACTGGACTGTCCAAGGCTACTGTACCAGAGAGAACATTCGCCACGCCCAAAGGAGAGGTCACAACACACACACCAATCCAAACAATTCTTGCAAAGAAGGCAGATCGGCTGGTCAAAGTCAAAGTGGTGTGCGCGTACAGGGTAGGTGTACCGCTCTCTTCGAGTGTCCCTCCCAAGCGAAGCTCTATCGGCTTGGAAAGTATTGTGAAGTTCTTCAGTCGCGCATAGATTTGTGTAAGATGACCCTTCAAGACCAGCTGCGAATCTCACGTATGGCCAGCACTGTGATATCAGATGGCTTTGATTTACGGACTCGAAATCAAGGCGGACTCACAAGACAGCCCTGAAATAGTCTTGTGCGGTTTTGGGAGAGCTGCGTCTTGCGACAACCTCAATCGCCATTCTATTAGAACACGTAGTTCTCAGAGATGATGCTTGCCTTGCGGTGAGTCACGAATCCAACACCGCAGACATGAGTTGTCGCGGTGGTCGAATTAGGCTGTAAATGAGTTAGATTTCTTTTGCCTTCCCTATATCTTCAATGAGTCTTCTTCACTTTCTTTTCTCTATCCAACACTAAAATACTGAAACCACTCGATTACAAACATCAGAATAGATCAACCACAAAACCATTCGATCGCAACACATCAAATGGAAAACATAACCGCCCAAATGGAGGCAACGACCTTGCAAACGGAAGACTCACCAAAATTTACCATCTCCGATCTCAAAAGCAACAATCCCCTATGGTGGCGCATCCACGTATTCACATACGACCTCCGCCACTACCGCGAACGACCAGACTCGCTCGAACGTCTGGAAACCATAGTAGACATATCCTACCTCAGCACACCCTACTTCAACGAATCAGAAGTAACACAACTGAAATCAACACTCCTCTCCACGGGCAAGACTCTCGAGGAGACGATAGAACAAACACTGCATGAACGCCTCAACCGTCGCTTGAAAAAGAGGCAGGAGAGTAATGATTATCGAGTCTGCGCTGCCCATGATCTGGCGCCTATTTTCGAGAAGGCTTTTGATTTGGACCATAAACAGTTGGCAAGAGATGTTGAATTTCTCAAGTTGGTGGATGAGAATGGGTTGGAGGGAGGAGAGGAGTGGACGGGTTTGGCGACGAAACCGGTATGTGGGCCCAAGGCACAGCCTGGAAAGAAGAAGAGGAACAACAACAGGAAAAAGACTCGTCAACCAAATTGATATTCTTAAACGCGGTAGTTGACAAGGAATTTTACACGTACATCTTATCATACTCTCATGTCCACTGCTATCTTTTCGCAAGACCACAATCTCGCCGCTGTGCCCACGCACCTTGCGATCATGCCTCGTGTATGCGTCTCGTGTGTTTTTATCACTTTAGTCTCATTGCGAACAACCACATCCAGGTCGCAAGCTATGACACAAGTACTTGATGAAATCGCACGAATGGACGATGCTAGGAAGTAATCGCGACCAAGTATTTATACCAGGGTCACCCCATCCCAACAACCACAACCCCCTTTCCACACCAGCGATCTTCCAGACCACCTTCCAGTCCCGATAAATACATGCAAGAATGCCGGGTTCCCTTATCTGTTCTCGATATCTCAACTGCAATTGCTTGTTTACAGAGGTGATCTGTACGGAAAGTACATGGACCGACAACACCGGCGGCAGTCCGCGGACTTTCACTGATTCAGGGGCTGTGATGGAACGGTTTTTACGGTGGAACGCCCATGGAACGACTACAATCACAGAGAGCTCCATCTGCTGTATCCGTAAACCGGTGGGCAGGTTTAACAGACGAGGAGAAAAGGGTTACGCGCGTACTACTTTGAGACACAACAAAGAAGGTAGTCGCGAGCCGACAGCGTCCCTTCCTATTTTGGTGCTGATTCAAGGGTTTGAGATGGAGAAAGAGAGGCAAAGCAAAGATCAAATATTCTTCATCATTGACAACCGAAGAGAAAGGGTATCTGCGCTAATCTCATACTCATCTTTGCTTGTAGGAACAAGTAAAACACAACACCCAAAATCATCCCCATTTCACATATATCCCACACTGTTATCTTTCTTGCATACAGTGGAACACAAAAAGATCCCCATCATTAATCGTACCCCCTCCAAATAAGCAAAACATCAAAGAACAAAAAAGACAAACGACCGAAAAAAAGATTGTGAAAAGGTGAAAAGAGCGAAGTAAACATGCGTGTACGCGCGCCCAACTCTTCCAGTGCCAAAAGAGAGGGGATGCACTATCCAAAGTTCTTACCCATACCTCAGTCTTGCTTTGCTGAGACTCGCCAAAAAGAATATAACGCCGTCCTGTTTCTGCTGCTTTTTTGTAATCGTGATACGCCTGATCCATGCGTAGGTGAATAAAAATAAATAAACCGGTGAATCAATAACATGAATAGAATGTAAGAAGCCCGGAAAGGTGATCCGAAAAGTGTCGACGGGTGGAGTGGTTGTTCAGCATTTTGAGATGCTAAGGCTCGAAGACTGTAGGCACCGCGTGCTCAACAGAACCTTTGCGACTGCTGGCAGCGCCTTCGAGAGCGTCTCCATTGACGCTGCCGACAGAGCTATTCTGAAGACTACGCTGGTCTGCGGTCAAAGGAGGAGGTGGAGGAGTCGTGTTTTGCGAGATGGTACGGCTACCGAAGGCGGACTGATGGGCGTGGAGGTTCTGCTCGTATGGTCTCTGCATGCGTTTCTCGATGGCGGTAACCTGCTTGCCACAGCCTGTTCGCTTGGCCTTGGCTAGTTCCGGCTGGAGAATCTCGATAAAGTGATCAAGATCCGGCTGGCTGAGGAGGTCCAAGAGTTTCTGTATAACATAGTTTCCATAGTTGTCTCTGATCAGGCCGAGCAGCATAGTTTCCCCTTCACGATTGTTGTTGCGCACAATCACGCCGATGACATCCGTTTTCCACGGGTTTGCCGAGAAGACGAGGCACTTCTCCACGACATTGCTCGCGAACTTGTGCTTGCTGTAGCCCTCCAGACCCTTGATCACAAGCTCAAGCACTCGCTGTCGATCGGGATCAAAGCCGAACTCCACTACATGCTGTGCGACGTAGTTGCCAAAGGAGTCGCCAATCAAGGTGGGCATGCAGTCGTGCAGCTCTGCCAGGATTGCCTTTCGTGTCACATCTTCGCAATTCTCAAGACATCTCTGAATGACTCGGCATCCATAGGTGTGGACACTGAGGTGCTGGATCTGGCCAGTGAAAGCTTGGAAGATGAACGATATGTCTTTGGCGTCGCAACGTTCGATGGCCTTCTGGATGACGTGGTTTCCGTTTTGGTCTTTGACGCATCTCAAGACATCCTTCTCCAGTTCGCGAACGAGCGAAGCTTGCTGATCGTTGAGTATATGTTCGAGAGCCTAGTCAAGTCAGTCGAGGGTTGATATGTAAACGAGTATAAAACTAACCTTTTGCACAACACGGCAGCCATACATTTGCAGTGACAAGTCCAGGACACGACCTTTCATCTTGTTGGCCAGAATCTTTTTCTGGTTCTGATCGCCGTGCTCGAAGAATTTCTGGATGACATAATTGCCGAACACATCTGTCATGAGCTGGAGAGCATTTGGTCCAATCTCTCGGAAGAGGCGCTCTTTTTCATCACTGTTGGCTGTTTCAAGCTTTTGTTGGATGAAGCGTGACCCGTGTTGGTCTCCGCTGAACTCGACCACATGGTCAAAGATGTCCTGCAACTGATTAGCAAAAGGCAAAATCCACGTTGTTCTCTGGGGTCCCACCTTCAACTCATAACGACGAGTCTTGTTGTTAGTCTTGAAGTCTTCCAGAAGAGCACTGCGAAGGCTGTGGCCAGTTTCCTCACGTGGACCTCTGGGGGCAGGCATAGATGGCACGCCTCCGATCGACATTTGGGAATGCATAGGAGGGTATGCGGCAGGGATGCTGTGTATAGCAGAACCGTGAGGCAGTTGATAAGAATAGAAGCCGCCAGAGACTGGGCCATATGGCAAATTCAACAAGTAGCGATGATCCACGTCTTGGACGGATTGTTGCTGATATCTCTGGTTGACGAAAGCAGGGGCGTTTGGATTGGCATTCCTGGGATTGTACATGTTGCCATTCAGGAGAGAGCGTTCAGGGTATTGCGACATGCGGTAAGCAGGGTGTTCGAAGGGTGTCTGAGCTGCTGGTGAGTAGGCGTCAGACGGGAAAGTAGGCGGCACACGAGATATCTCTTCTGCATCATCGTATTGATCTGTCGAGGAATTGCGAGTGTAAGACGAGGGAGATTGGTTGAGGAAGGAGGGCATCGAGAAGGAAGGTCTCGAAGTAGCGAAGTTGTGAGAGTCATCGTGCAGAGTCATCTGCGAGAATTGAGCCAAAGAGTTTGCTTGAGCGTCGGCTGCACCGAAGCTGCCGCTAGGTCTGGAAGCAGCAGAGAAGCTGTTGACGCGGAAGGAGTTTGTGGGAGGTTGAGAGGAGGAGAAATGATCGGGTTTGGCGGGGTTGGGATAGACTGGTTGGACGTCGCTGTGTCGCGAGGGAGGCAAGCTGTTGTTGCGCGATGGAGGGGCGCTAGGCAGTCCGTGGAAGTAGCCAGTGGCCGATGGACGTCTCCTCTCGTCCACTGGAGAGTGAGTGAGGCTGTTCCCCTCAGCAAGCCAGTCGCCATAAGCCGAATCGACCGGTCTCGAAGTAGCGGGCTTGCTTGGACGATCGAACTTTGTAAAGACAGGGGGAGCTTCGTTAGTGTACGACAAAGGCGAATCGAAAGTGCCACTGAACTGCGTCTTTGGCGCGGCTGAGACTGCCGAGTTGATACCGCTGGTCGTAGGTCGCGAGGACGAGAAAGACGCGGAGCCACGTGGAGCACCAGCATAAGCTTGAGGCAGGCCTGAGTTGCTATTGCTGCGATGCTGAGCAAAGTTGGTATCGCTGGGCTTGGGAAGAGGTCCTCCGAGGCGTGTCGCATCGTCGCGCTTTGCAAAAGTGCCTGAGCGGAATGTGTTGTAGTCGTCTGATATGGACGAGTCAACAAGTTGGCCAGAGCCGCTCCTGCCCTCGATTGTGTCCTTTCCACTCAGCTTTCCATTCTGGGCGCCAAAGTTCAGGCTGGTTCTGGGAGCGGTGGTTTGACGAGAAGTCGGGGGTTGCGGGTTGAAGCTTGTGCTCCAGATGTTGGATGTGTTCTGCCATTTGGTCAAGTTGTTGGACGAGGCTGAAGATGTTCCGGGAGCGGGATTGCGACCTTCGCTAGTGGGAGGCCTGAAGGGTTGCGAGAATCCAGACATGGTGACAGGGCGGGGCTGCGACGAAAAGGACGAAGACATTATGGACCAGTGTACAGATATGTGGGGGTAGGGAACGGATAGGGAGTATGTAAGACGAAAGTTTACGAATGTCTAGTCACAGGCGTCAGCAGGGGAGCAACACACGTGTCTAGTGCAAGAGACGGCCTACTCAGACAGATGTTCCAGGCGCTGTTGAATATACGGCAACACCATGTACAGATTGCAGAGGAATACGGAGAGCCGGACGATGGTGGTGGTCAGGTCGAGAAGGGGTCTGGAAGTCGGTCGTGGTTATGTAACAGCGAGCGTCTGCAAGGCGGACGACGATCAAAGTATGTGCAATTTCAACAGCAGGTGCGCGGCACTCGGTCGGCGAGGAAGGTACTCTGGACGGGCATTTGCTGTGCACACAGTCCGCGTCGTGGGCCGAATTCACTGGTCGTTGCGAAAAGGCAAGGGATGCGAGCTTGAGGAATGTCCAACTGAGAGAGTTCGTGCGCACGAGAGAGGGGGAAAGAGCGAGGGACTTCAACAAGAAGGTAAGCGTCTGGCCGGCCGAGACGACAAAGTCCAAGGAGTGTGCGGTCAAATACTAGTCGCGTGGGACAGGATACTCTGTCTACTTCTTTTTATCAAGACAGCTACAGCCCAGGAACTTCCGATACCCAACTTGGTAGATGGCTCCGTCTATCTCCCGGACCTTGTTTGAATGGTACGCTGCGGGAAAGGCTGCCGCCAAGCCGTAAGGAAAGGGTCTTTCCCGTTTTACTCTTGCCCAATCTCTCACCAGCGCTTTCAGGGTTCCAACACTGCTGGCCAGCGTCGACCTTGACTTGTCTTCGTCAATCGGACCACCACATCAATATAAATCTCGAATACATACTACATAGTACATTGCAACTCTACTTTTCCACAACGCTCTCTCCCTAACCTCACCGCTCCCCAGACCGCATCACGTCTGCGGTCTACATCGTCCTGCAGATCACCATGCCCAGCATCCTTCTATACCACTTCCAACCCTACTACCGCCCGTCTCTTCATCATGCGTCGCTTCAGATAAAGACTGCCCTGCGTGGCTTCTGCATGCTCCTGTCAAGACCGGCCAATCCCCACGCTCTTTGCACGTCCGTTTACGAGACAGACAAACGTGCTGTTCATACTGTGCCTCCCAAGTGATCCCTTTAACCAATTTTTAGAAGCCACCATTACAAAATTGGTTCCCTGCAGGCAGCAAGCCTATCTGCGTCTCCGCCACAACATCCCGTATCCGGTTTTGTCTTCGTCACCTTAATGCGCAAAGACGTCGTTTCTCCATCTTCTACCATGAACTCTTCAAACTAGTCAAGTATCTCCTGCACAACAGGTAGATTGTCTATCTTGCATCAACAGTGATGCGTCGGCGATCGAGGATCAAGTGTCCAAACCCTCTCCGTGCTCACTGATGATCCAACCAATTCTCTTGTGTAACCCTGGCACGCCTGGCATGTCAGCACAACTGGGCATGAGCACGAGTGGTGACAAATTCACCAGCTTCCACACATGCCAGGGCAAGGCATCGTTCATATCCTAAACAACACTGTGATACACTGCTTCTTCCAGTCATTGTGTGAGTTATTATCAGTACGAGAGATCTCAAGTATGGCAAGTCTTGCTCGAAACAGTGTACGGTCTTGTGATAGGTTGAAGAATGTACCGAGGATATCAGCACAAGTACGAGTACTTCAGCTATCGCTCTCGCTCCTGTTGTCTTCGGTGACCGGCAACATTCTGGACGGGTAGTAGACGGTGCTGCTTTGTACCTTCTTTGACCGTGTACGGTCGGACAACTCGTCGAGAGCTTCGTGCCAATCAGTCTGACCAAAAGCCACAATCCAGAGCGTGAACAAAGGGAAGGCATCATGCACCTACATCATGGTGCGGCCAGGGGTGCATAGCAGAGGCTGACCGCACAGCACGCAGTAGCTTTGCTTGTTTTGAACAGACATACTCCCAGCACTCCTGTCCCAGGTAAACAACATCTCCTATTTTCAGACCCGTCTCAGGGATACAAGGCAACCCCTTCTCATGATTTTTGTTGCTTTAATTATTATTGCTCAAGTTACCGTTTGGCATTGCGACTTTTTGTTCAAACAGACGGAGTTGTCGGGGCAATGTATGTGCGAAATTGGACGGCAGAATGGCTGTGCAAGACCCTCAGTGCTGCGGGTTGAACGGTCGGAGCTTAAAAGGCAACCAAAGGCTAGGACCAGATGGTGGAAAAGCCATGCTAGAGATGCTATCAACCCGTCCAACATCAAACACGATGGAGGATTGTAAGGTCAAGTACAGTACGACGACAAGTGATGGTGAGGTCATATGGGTGCACAAAACCCAAGTCAGACACGCGCGACACATTTCTCTGCCCCTGTCGTGGCTTTTGTCAAGGAATCCATCAGTGCGAGCCGAGATGGAGGCCTTGTTGAGTGGTGATTATGCACTCCACTCATAAATTGACGCCAGAAGTGCACATCATACACCAGCGTCGGCTAGAGGCTTGGGACAGAGTTGGTTCCTGTTGATCTTGGTGATCTTGAGTAATCTAAATCCGGTTTGGCTTCCCTCACCCACCCAGACTTGCGGACCTTGAGCTGAAGAGTCTTCTTTCTCGAATGGTCCCAGGACGGGTCGGTCTGGCTGAAGGAGGCTCTGTTTTGGATAGGCAGTTGTATCTATTGGAGTCTGGTCCCCATGATAATCATAGAAGCAGTTTCATCGTCGAATGAAGAAGGCTAAGGCTCCTAGTTGGCTGTAATTACATGACGAGTGCTGCTTGAAAAGTGGAGTCGGGCTGCTTGACAGTTGATTGGCCGTTTGATGCCTTCAACGGCGCTAATTGCTGGAGTAATCTTAATCGTCGCGGAGAGACATCAACAAAAGATCAAGCGTGCGCCCTCTCACTCGTGTTTGAGACCTTTTTCGATAATCCGTTTCGACTCTTTCCCCCTACAACACGTTTCGCGACCCCGGCTTCACTCTTTTAGCCGTCGTTCTGCAGTCCATTCGTTCCCCGACACTTGTTGAAGATAGTCCAAGTCGATTGCGTATTCGAGGTATGCACTCCGTAGCGGGCCCCCGCGTTCCTCTCCGTTGAACTCCAACCACCCAACCATCCAACCATCCCTACAGCGTGACGGACGCGATGCCTGTCAAAGGCTCGCCGAGTCGCGCTTTGCAGAATGCACTACCAGCCCCAAAGGTCCAACACAAGCAACGATCTGGCATACTGACATAGTCCCGCCCCAGGATTCTGAAAACTTTAATCCCATTATCAAACGGCACCAATCAAAGAAAGCTCTTCGTACCTGGAGGTTATATGACGCCAAATCCTTAAACCCTTTCTCGCCTTCGACTTTTTAATCGCTACACCACACGCTCGTTCTACCCCGACTTTCGTTCCCCCCAGCAACCATGATGGCCACTCTTATGAACCTGGTCGCTCGCGACAGCTACGACGAATCGTACTCTCCCACAATGGCTGCTCTTCTTATCGCCCTTGTCGTCCTTCTTATCATCGCTCTTCTCTGCATCATCGCCCTCTACTTCATGCGCTGGAGAAAGCGCTCATTACGCGCCGACTCTCTTCCCTTCGATGAGGAGAAGTCATCTTCCGCGCGTTCATCACGCCACCACCGTGTCACCGTTCGCCCGCATGAGTCCATTATCGTCTACCAGGAGAAGCAAAGCCTTATCAACAACTCGGAAGCACCCCCATCGGCCAACCCTGTGCCTGAGATCCGTCTTCACTTCCCCGAGGAGGTCGACACCTCAGGCAAGCGTCAGTCAGGCAGAGTTGTGGTTATCCGTGTTGGCGATCACAGCATTGGCCTCGAACCCGTTTCAGAAAACCTCCCTCCTTACCAGAAGAGCGAGTCGGATCGTTTCCAGTCGCTCGACCTCGAGAGGATAGGCGGCCTCAAGGAGAAGGATGTCGAGGCCCGCTACCAATAGTCGATGATGCATGGCATTCCTCACACCCTCAACGACATATCTCAAAAGTAATGACCCACTGGAGCTGCGCCGTCCAATATCTTCTTTTTCCTTCTTTTTCTTGGACCCGCAACCTTTTCTCTTTTCATCTCTTACATACGACCTTCGAGCTGGATATGTTTGAGGGTGCTTGTCCACCCCATGGCTGCCGCTCATGGTACATATCTGCTTCTCTGGCTGCACAGTCCCTTCCGATAGGGTGTTCACTCTTTGTTGACCCCCCAGGCCTACTCAAGCCTCCACTACGACATATCGGATATTGTTAATGTTTTTCTTCGGCGGCTATCCTTTGGCATCTTCAGCCAGCTGCTCATTCTTCTTCGCACACTCCTTCAACAAACATTCCCGTCTTTTTTCTCTTTCGTTTCAGCGTAGCGGGGCTGAATTTCTCAAGGCCACGGCGTCCTGATGGAGCCACTCTGATTAGAGTTGGCCCTCTTGTGTAGGGTTTTGGATTCTTTTTTCTCTCAGGCTTGACCTGTACGACTGTAATGTGTGGTGTTTGTATTATTACTACACATGTCAAGTACTCATAGCGCGCGCTTGACCAATGGTCGAGCAGCAGACGCACAAAATGAACAAAACGGGCTTCGATCCCGATCAAACAACTAGATGTGTGCATTGTGCCTTGAGTCGATGATATGACGTGATACTGGCATATTTTACGTCGGAAGAGACGAATTTAAAAGCTGAGACAAGTGTTTGAAGAGTCGAGGAGTAAAATGAGGACTCGGGATTGGCGGATGGTCGAGCTTCGGAAGCATTTCCCCCTCCACTGTCCAGGCTCCGCATCGTCACCCCTCAATTTATTGCTCTCTCCGACTTTGCACCCGCAGCAGATTGTTGTTTTCTTCCCCCATCCCATTCTACACCCATCGATGCCTAGGCGGTAGCTTCGAACCAAATGTCAGCAAGCGATGGGGCCAGTGTTGCCGCTCAATTGACGGGAGCAGGAGGGCAGCAAGCTCAAATTCCCAAGACTGAGACGTCCAAGGACGTGCAAAATGAGCGCCGACAGACATTCAAGCGCCGCCATGGCTTTCTCGTGGGCTTCTTTACTTTGATTCTGTATGCTTGTGCTTCCCCGATGGCTATTGAAGCTTCATTTACTTACTCTTAGCAGACTGTTCCACGTTCTGGGCATTTTTCTCTTCCTCAGTGGCTTCCTCCTGACCCGCCTGGTCCTCGACCACAAGTCCGAGTGCGCGGTCCCTCCAGTTGCTCTCGGCTCGTCATACACGCCCGGCTCGGTCGACGATGGCTGTTGGCATCCCAAGTCCTTCGACAAGGCCGTCGTCATCATCGTTGACGCTCTTCGCTACGACTTCACCGTGCCTTGGTCGCCAAAGCACCCGCAACACGTCTCCCAGCACTTCCACAACGCCCTGCCCATCTTCTGGGACACTGCCGTAGCTGAGCCCGAGAATGCCTTCCTCTTACCTTTCATCGCCGACCCGCCCACTACAACCCTGCAACGTCTCAAGGGGCTGACTACCGGCACCCTGCCAACCTTCATTGACGCAGGCTCAAACTTTGCTGGAACTGCCATTGAAGAAGACAACCTGGTCGCACAGCTCAAAGCTGCTGGCAAGAGATTGGTCCATCTCGGAGATGATACATGGCATTCGCTATTCCCAGGATACTTTGATCCTGAGCTCACTCGCGCTTACGACTCATTCAACGTCTGGGATCTGCACACCGTCGACAATGGCGTCAATGACCACATCTTCCCTCTTTTGCACTCCTCGAACACGTCTTCATGGGATGTCATCTTCGGTCACTACCTGGGCGTTGATCATGCTGGCCACCGCTACGGTCCTGATCATCCTGCAATGGCTTCCAAACTTCAAGAGATGAACACCGTTTTCGAGAGAATGATTGCAGAGCTCGACGACAAGACTCTCCTCGTTGTCATGGGTGATCACGGTATGGATGCCAAGGGCGACCACGGTGGAGAGTCGGACGATGAGGTAGAGGCTGCTTTGTGGATGTATTCAAAGCAAGGCTTGTTCGGTCGCCGCGATGAGTCTGCTACAAAGCCTCCGTTTACTGCCAAAGAGAGACCCGTTGCTCAGATCGATCTCGTCCCTACACTTTCTTTGCTTCTCGGCATGCCCATTCCTTTCAACAACCTTGGTCGACCCATAGAAGAGGCTTTCATTGGCAGAAAATCCAATGATTACCAGAACCTCGCTCAAGTCAGCCACTTGACTGCCGCCCAAATCCACAGATATCAGAAAGAGTATTCGGCTGTTCGCAAGCTCGATTCGGCCAGCACTTTGCCACCTGAGACCCTTTGGGGAGCTGCTTCCAAGGTATGGGACGAGATTGAGAAGTCAAAGAAGCCTTCTCTCGAGCTCTGGCAAGCCGCATACGCCCAGTTCAGTGCCTATCAGCAGGAGAACTTGCGCGTATGCAAGAGTCTTTGGGCTCGCTTCGATCTCACCAGCATGGCTATGGGTATCATTCTGCTCACAGGCGCACTGCTCACTATTGCACTCTTCGCGAATGGCTTCAGCGGCGATCGTGGTGACATCGTTTCTGGACTTTGCATTCGCGGTATCATCGGAATGGTCGTTGGAGCTGGCGCTGGTCTTTTCCTTGGAGGCGTGACATCTGTCTCTTGGATCAACTCTGTTGCCTTCTTTGCGGGATTGAGTGGTATTTTGGGCTCCCTCTCTTGCTTTGCAAGCACGCCATCAACACTTCGTGTGCCTCTTCCTAATTCCTTCTGGGGTTGGATCTGCACCATCCCGCCGGTTCTTCTCTGCATTGGCTTTGCCTCGAACTCCTTCACCATCTGGGAGGACGAGATTCTGCTGTACATGCTGAGCTCGATCGGCGCATTGATGCTTGCTTCTTCGCTACGCCTACAAAATCCTCAGGAGCGCCTGCTTGGCTCCTGGCATTCTCTGTCTTTCATCGTTTTGACCCGTCTGGCATCTCTTTCTCGCCTCTGTCGTGAGGAGCAAATGCCCTTCTGCAGATCCACTTACTACGCTTCGGCGACCTCTTCGACCTCGGCTTGGTGGCAGCTCACCATTCCTTTCATCATTGCTGTGATTCTGCCAAGTGCGATTCGCGACTTCTTTGCCCGTACCAAGAACTACCAAGGCACAGCCGTGTTGTGGTTGAGTATTGCTTTCCGTATCGGCCTTGTCTTCTCTGCAACTTATTGGATCCTCGACGCAGCTGACGACAACGAATGGATTCCTCAGATCTCCAGCGAGAGCCTGAAAACAATCCGCGTTTTCATCGCACAAGCTATCTTGGCAATTGCGTGGGCAGCTGGATACAGCGCTTACCTTTACTCTGCGCCTTTCCTGGGCATCGAGACAGAAACTCCTGCACCCGAAACCGAACTCATGGATCCTACCGACCCTACTTCAGCCATGTTCACGCCAGTCAAGCCTCAACAGCGTAAGAAGCTCATAATTCTGGGTTATGCCAACACTCATGGCACCCGATACTTCCTCCTTCCCACCATCTGGGCGCTGGTTCTTCTACTTCTCCAAAAGCCTATGGGTCAAGGCACGCTTGCTCTCTGCTTGCTCAGTATTCTCAACTTGCTTGAAATCATAGATGCCAATGACCTTCGTAACTCACCTCTGGGACCTGTTACATTAGCTTTGATGGCAGGCTTCTACTTCTTCAAGACTGGACATCAAGCTACCCTTTCATCAATCCAGTGGGAGTCGGCCTTCATCCCGCTGAAGACCATCAAATATCCTTGGTCGCCCATGCTGGTCATCATCAGCACCTTTGCGCCTTACATCCTCTGTGCGCTCGCTGTTCCTACAATTGCATTCTGGAAGGTTCCTCCTCGCACTCCGGGCTTGTTGAACCACGTTGCCAAGGCACTTGCAACTCATGTAGTCGTCTACGCTGCTATCGCGCTTGCAACCGTCATTGAGGCTGCTTGGCTTCGCCGTCATTTGATGCTTTATCGTATCTTCATGCCTCGCATGTTGCTCGGTGTCGTGGTGCTCCTTGTCGTCGAGCTAGTCGGCGTGATTGTTGGCCTGCTTGGCATCAGGAGCAGTATTCGCAGCGTGGCAGAGGTGTTTGGCTGGGGTCCACTGGCAGAGGAACTTCCTGTGCCGGAACCTCAACCTGCTTCCGCGGAGCCAGCTGTAACAGCAGAGGCATCAAGCGCCCCCGACGAGGTCAAACCAGAGTAAAATAGATCTCTCGCTTGGTTTTGTAGTACCGATAGAGAGAAGATGATGAAATATAGATTTTTTTTAGTTCACACATTTGTCGAAAACAGCACATCGACGTTCAAAATTTCGGGCTGCAGACTCCCTTGTATCTTCTGTCAAGAACGCGGTGCCTCAGGTTAGCGATCCCTAATTGCGACTCGGTCAGCAATGACCCGGGCCCAGGCACATCATCGAAGTTGGCTTTCCTCAAAAACAGGTGCTTCCTCTGTTGCAGAACGATCGACCCCACAACAACCCCCGCAAGCGGGGTGCATGGAGACGCCAAAAGCTTGTTTGACCTTGCCCTCGGATATCTGCTCCCTGCCCTGCTCCCTGCCCTGCTCTAGCCCTTGACTTCTGTTACAAATACCATCCGCACGTCTCCTCTCGTCTTGGTGAGGCGTCATATATCAGTATGCTCCGGTATAACAGCACCCGAAAGTTCACCACACAAATACTCCGTGCTCAACTGCCGACTCGACAAGGCTCTTTTGGCTTATACATTGTCACAATAATTGCACACGTACGACGAACGGTGACCATGGTATGTGCTTACATGCTCCAGATTCGCCTCCATGCATGACCATTGTTCGCTGCGTTCTATGATCTAGCCCTGCATTGCCTTTCAGTCTCCACGTTGTACGCCACACATATCCTCCAATCCATCATGTGGAGAAGTCCCCACAGATAGACGTGGGGATCAATGTGCAGTCATATAAAGACAAGGCTGTCGTAGGTGACTTGTCGTATGCACAACTAGAACCTAGTCATGAGATCTCGAAACATCCTAGCCACCGCAGCCTTGACGGCTAGCATATCAACTGTTCTAGGCATTGGGACCAACGACCAGGTCGACGCTAACATTGGCTACGGCACCTTCGAAGCACCCTCGGCCAACGTTCGTCCAAGATTTCGATACTGGGTTCCCGATGCATCAGTGAATCTTAGCCAAGTGGCGGCAGATATAAAGGACGTCAAGCGAGTTGGTGCGGGTGGAGTTGAGCTGCTTGGATACTACAACTACGGCGACACGACATTCTTCATATCAGCGATCCCTACAGACTGGACCAAATATGGCTGGGGAACACCGGCATGGAGTACGTCCTTTCGAACGAGATATGAATACTTGACTTCCGGCCTCTGACCATCATAGGACAATTGCAAGACACGGCTCTGAAAGCAACCAAAGACAACGATCTTATCATCGACCTCGCCTTGGGACCAAACCAAGGTGCAGGAGTACCAGCTCCATACAACTCTGATGGCATTCAATGGGATCTTCAGCCTTTCAATGTCACCGTCCCAATCGGAGGAAACTTTAACGACCTTCTTCCAGGATGGGGGACTGGACCTTTGGTATCCGCTTCGATTGGACTGCTGACCAAAACTACAAATGAAACTACGGCAATCTACAAGACCTTGTCCCGGCAATCGATGGTGGATGTTACGAACAAAGTGAACACCGCTGGACGTTTGACATATCAGTTTCCTGCAGGATCCGCTGGGGAAAGCTATATCGTCTTTGCTTACTATCTCGTTCATACTGGATTTATGGAGCAGCGGTCACCTTTGTCGGTCATTCCAGGAGTTCCTCAGTCTCCTGTCACAAGTTATGTACAGAATGGTTCTTGGGTTGTAGACCATTTCTCCACCAAGGGTGCCAAACTAGTAACCGACTTCTGGGAACAACATCTGCTCAACGGTAGTGACACTGCTCAGTTACTTAAACAAGTAGGAAATTACGTCTGGGAAGATAGGTATCATTGTCCTCCAGAGAGTTGAGATTCTTTGCACACATACTGATGTATCAAATAGTCAAGAGTATCCTGCGAATATCTTGTGGACTCCTGGCCTGGCTAGTAGCTTTCAGACAAGCCATGGTTATAGTGTCAACAAGTACTTGCCAATCCTGCTCGCGGGAAATTCTGGCTTCAGTACATCATTTGGATCCTCGGTGATCCCAGTCTATTATGTCACAGATGAGGTTGATTCTGGAGCCAGCCATGTGGCAGACTATCGACAAACACTTATCAATCTTAATGCCCAATTCCTCCAGACTCTGACTAGCTGGGCTCACTCAATCGGCGTGCAATCATCTACACAAGTCGTGTACAATTTGCCGATGGATATGCTTGCAAACATTCCCGATGTTGATGCACCAGAGACAGAGACTCTCGGCTTCTCGCATAACATCGACTCTTACAGACAATACGCTGGTCCTGCCAATTTGGCAGGTAAACGCATCATCTCTTCTGAAGCAGGTGCGGTCCAGCTCAGTGCCTACCAGCAAACCATCCCTGAGCTTCTTTGGGACCTCAAACGATCCATCGTTGGAGGAGTTAACAACTTCATTCTACATGGATATCCGTATACAGGAAACTACCCCAACTCAACCTGGCCGTCATGGACAACTTTTGGTTATCGGTTCTCAGAGATGCACAACCGTCATCAGCCTGGCTGGGACTTCTACAGCGACTTCATGAACTATATCTCTCGAGTGCAGTATGTCTCCCAATCTGGTGTGCCGAAGAGGGACATTGTGTTCTGGCTCAAGGATACGTCCTTCACCTCGGTACCTACTCGCTACTGGCCGACTGACTTGCAAAATGCTGGATACACTTATGAGTATCTCTCGCCCGATGACTTCAATCTTCCTAATGCGCAAGTCTTGAATGGTGTTCTTGCGCCATCTCACCAATCGTTCAAAGCCATTGTGGTCCGTGGAAATGACACTTTGACCTCATCGGGTGTTTCGAAGCTAGCTCAATGGGCTCACCAAGGACTTCCAGTCGTTTTTTCTGGAGGTATACCATCAAACATATCTGGGACAAGTGGTGTTTCTTCAAGCTCAATCAAGTCTACCCTGACTCAACTTCTGAGTTTGAAGAACGTGCACTCTGTACCCTACACCAACCTTGCTCAATCCCTCTCGTCCATTGGTATAACACCACGTACTGCTGTCTCGAAGGGACAGGCATCGAACACGACATGGTTCACCAATTGGCGTGAAGACGTAAGCATCTCTACATCATACGTTTTTATCTACAATGATGCAACAGGACTACCAAGGGGGTCTGGAGCATCAACCGGTAACATCACATTCGAAGCCAGCGGTACACCGTTCGTATATGATGCTTGGACCGGCAATAAGACCCCGGTTGCCAGCTACCAACAATGGCAAAATACTACGACTATTGCCATCGCCTTGGCCGGAAACCAGACAACCATCTTGGCTTTTGAACGAGGTTCGAAGCTCTTGAAATCATCAGTCCATGTTGAGCACAGCTCAGAGCAGTTGAAGACAATGCCTGGTGCGAACAATATTGTCAACTTTGGCCACAAGTCTTGCTCTGCGAAACTCTCAAACGGCAGTACCATCACCGTGCCTTCTTCCGACTTCTCTCCGATCGCGCTCAAGAACTGGACGCTGACAGTCGAGTCCTGGGCCGCGCCTTCCAACAT
>ERZ794946.329-NODE-329-length-19678-cov-4.771442_pt1 | contig 19678 bp, 11 predicted proteins | sample MGYA00433072_ERZ794946 | MGnify/ENA primary metagenome ERZ794946 (study PRJEB30137, sample SAMN04331413) | food metagenome | isolation source: Y3 must sample point D1 replicate A | place: Australia: South Australia | collected 2014 ...
CTTCTCAAAGTCAGAAACATGTAGCAAGGATCGAAGTAGCTGTGAGCCGGCAACGAACCTCTCTGTAGCTACACGCATGCCGGCTTTGGCACACCGAGGTGATAAAGGAGCCATCAAAGACAGCTAGATGACCCTCAGGCAGTCATCCCGCTGGAAATGATCTCTTTCCTTGGACAATTGTGAGCCACCGGGTGACGGTCATGATTGCGAACGACTGATAAGAGACTGATGCGCTCGCTCTCATCAGCATCGTGATCATTCAATCGTGCAGACCTTGAATAAGCGAGGAGTATGAGACTGGTCTCTGTCGACTGGCGGACTCGTTCAAGCTGTGACCGGACAGTCACTGGTGGGGAGGCAAGGCCGGGAACAGTCATCATCTACCCTGGAAGAACAAGAGTAGGCAGCAGTAAAGATGCTTCACTTCATTTGATGTCTCAAAGACACTTTTACTCAGTTCTAATTGTATTTGGGCTTGGCTATGCTCACTGAATGTCAGGTCCCAGCGCTGTGAACAACGTTCTTGCCTTTATTTTCACTCAGACCGCTTTCACTCTGCGACGATACACTCGTATATGCGCGGCTCTAATGCATTCTTTGAATCGTCCTTTCCCTTTCTCCTTCTACCACAACTTACATCTATCAACAACCAACACGACATCCTTGCACCCAACCACGACATCGCTGCCACAGCATGTCTTCCTCAAGCCGCTCCAAGACTGGTTCACTGAGCTCCGCCAAGTAAGTGCACAATTCAAATCACAGCCGATGCCCAACTGATCAAAGTATTTAGATCGTTCTACTCCCCAATCATCACCGTCCGTGTGGGCCCCGATAAACAAGAATTCTGCATACACAAAGGGGTGCTCTGTTCCAACTCGAACTACTTCGCCAAAGCTCTTTCTGGACAATTTCAGGAGGCGAAAACGAATACAGTTGAGCTTGACGACGTTCACGTGCTGCTGTTCAAGGTCTTCGTTGCCTGGCTGTATACCGGAAAGCTCACCTACGAATCCTCGGACCCAAGTGTGTCAGCGCAAGACGAGTTCGAGAAACTCGACACTATGCTCAACGACCAGTACCCCTTCGACCGAGAAGATGATCCAGAAAGCGACATGCCTATGACAGACGACCTTTCTGAATTCGATGCAGAGGATCCAACGACCTGGACCCACACAATAATTTGCGCACTGTTTGTTCTGGCCGATCGCTTGGATACACCCAGACTCAAGGTGTTGGTTCTCGACTTCATTCCCGACAGAGAGCGATGTATGGACATCTTGCCAAGTGATACCGCTATACTCTACTCATACGCAAACACAACGAAAAGCTCTCCATTACGCCGACTCATAGTCCACATCGCTGCCTATACATCATCTTTTGGCCAGTCAAGCTGCACATGGAACCACTTGCCTCCTGAGTTCCTCACTGCCGTGTTGGTGACACTGGGAAGGAGGTTACCTACCAAACAATGCAAGTCATGTTTCGACGACGCTCTTCAAGACAACGGGATCTCCGATCGAGTCATAGATGATGTGGATAGAACAGAAGACATGCCTCCTTTCCGCCGCGATATTTGTTTCTACCACGAGCATAAAGATGAGGAGGAAAAGGAAGCATGCCGTGCCGAGCGCGAAAAGCAGGGCGGTTGAGTCTTCAGCAACAACCGGATCTAGGACCACTCCCTCCAACAACCAAAACAGAACTACTCGCCTCAGCCGAGCATCCACATACAGAATTCGAAAGCAGAGAGCAAGAGCGAAGCTCGGGTCAAAACTTGCAATGGAATTACAATGGTGCAGAAGAAGTAAGAAACACCCATCGGGTAGCAGAGAAAAAGAGCAGCAGCAATGCGCGACAACGGCACATAACGAAGAGGATCGCTTGGACGGGCAGGAATAAAGCAACAGCACATCGAGATCCAGAGAGGGATCGGAAGAACAGTCATACACAATACGGAGCTGACAAAGTGCCGTCGAGTTGCTGGATGTTTTGCTCTGCTTGATCGACTCAAGCCTTCGTAGCATTGAGACAGACTTCTGTGCTGCCAGCACGATATCAACTCTAGTAGATACAGAATCCAACACTAACTTCACTCAACACAGCCAACTTCGATGTGAAGAAAGACATAGCATTCTTAAAGCAAAATAGCATCGAAACCTATTAATACTGACTTTCTAACATGATCTATTAATGTTACATCTATATTACAAAACCCTCTATCCACAAATCTAAAATGGTATCCATATTATTACAGCCCGTAGAAGAACAAAACAGCCATCGCGGCTCCCAGAGCAAGCGAAGACGAAGCGTGAATGATCCCAGCAGCACTGTCCTTATCAGAGCTCGAAGATGTGCTGTTGCTGCTAGAACCAGAGCTAGAGCCAGCATTGTTATCAGAGTCCGAAGACGAGCTGGTAACGGTGGTATTGGCATCACCAGTACCGATATCGACCTTTGAGTCTGAAGAAGTGACAGTGCCATCGTTGACATCGGCGTTGAGAGCTGTAGCGCGAACGTAACGAGCATTGGTGCCTACGGTGACATTGGTCTCGAAACCAGTCTTTGTGACATTCTTCCACAGGTTGTCTGCAGAAGAAAGATCGGAAGAAGAGTTGGAGGCGAGGATGGCCCACTGCTTGATCTCAGTGGCACCGTTCCACGACATGTAGACGGTAGTGTTGTCGGTAGCGTTTCCAGTAGCAGCGATACTAGGGTTCCATGTAGGGAAGCCTTGCCAGTTTTGCTTGTATGCACGGTAGGATTGGACGCTTGAGTTGCCGATGATGCCAAATTGGACGTCCCAGATTACCTCGCCGTCGTTGGTGTATTCGACGAAAGCGCCATTGCTACCGTAACCCATGAAGACGTTGTTGTTGGAGAGTACCTGAACACTTCCTTGGGATACAGAAAGAGTGCCTTCAGGGCTGATGTAGTCTTGCTTGAGGGTGACGGACATGTCATCATAGTTGAGGCTGAGCCAGAGACCGCGAGTCTCGTTCTCAGTCTTGACCCAGTCGGCAGCGCCGTTGTCGAAGATAGTCATCTCTGTGAGATCGGTGTTGCGCCAGCGTGCATCGTGCTGCCATGCAAAGTTTGTTGCTTGACCATCACTCTTGTCCTCGAAGTCGTTGTTCTTGCCTCCCAGGCTCCAAACAATATCGCCATTGGTTCCATTGATGTAGTAGATACCGTGGGTGTGTCTCGCAGAGATCAGATAGTTGCCGGAGTCATCCTTCTCGATGGAGTTGATGTGAAAGAAGTCGTAGGGGCTGTCCTGAGAAATACCAGTGGCACCAGGATCGGCGTAGGAGGCGTTGAGAGCAATATGCTCGGACGCACGCCAGGAGAATATGAGGTCGTTGGTAGCGATGTCGACTTCCTGGAAGATGGAATCTGCGAGCCATCCGTTCTCAATGTCGTAGGCGGTGAGATCGTACTCCATAGGCTCGTAAGCAGTCATAAGTGCGGTACCGTTGTCGGTCAATTGGATTTCGTGAATGTCACCACCAACGGTCAAGTTCTTCGTCGTGAGGTTGTAAGCAACATTGTACTCATGATCAAGCATGATATAGCTGCCGGTTCCATATCCAGCGCCCTTGACTGTTCCTCGCCAGAATGTAATATAGTCTGAGCTGTTGAATTCCTGTACTCTGACACCAAATGTGGTCTTATAGCTGGGGTCGCTCCAGACCAGGGATAGATCATCGGCGTTGAAGATCATAGGCGCGATTTGGTCCACTGCTGTGCCTCTTGGAGATATAAAAACTCGATCCGCAGAGTCAACACTGTCCTCGGCAGCCTTGTTGACCTGGAAGACAGGTACCTCGAGGCTAGATGACTCGTAAGTCTGTGTAGGGTAAAGACCGAAGTCCTTGTCTTGGAACTCAGAACCAGTATAGGGCGACTGATCGGCCAATGCAATATGGCCCAGAGGCAGCGCAGCAAGCGCCAATGAGATGAAAGAAGGCATAGTGTTCGGGAGTCAAACGAGTGTAAGATGAGAATAGAAAAAAAACGGATGCTGGTTTGATTGTTGAAACAGCTCACAGGGGCCTTTCCAGTTCTTGCTCGGCACAAGCAAGAGAACTTTACCTACAGGGGAGACCTACATCATATATCACATATCGCCCTATACCCTTGTCATGTCCTGAGGCCCGCGCTCGCACTACCAAAGATCGAAAAGGTATCTAGCCCGCGGGTCCGTCCCATCTTCTTGTTTCCAGAAGATGCCAAGCGCTGTGCTATGATGAAACTCCGTTGTGGCTTTCCGCTGAAATTGTAGATGAAATCGATTGGGAGTCAAGAAGCGATCTGACAGGCGAACAGGTACAATGGAGAAAGCTCATACCCTAGTGGCGCTGGATTGCTGCCGTGGCGGTCCGTCAGAGAAAAACAAGCCCGAGTCAGCATGAACAACGGTTCGAGTAGAGGAGTGAAAGAACATCGCAAGTCAGCGCATGATAGCTGGGATGTTTATCAGATTGATCTCAGAGAACAAGATACGGGCAGCCCTGTCATTCATCTGGTTCTAATCGACTGATGTGGTGATTGCTCGCGTGCCCTCTTGCCTTATGGAAAACTTGGTACACAGAAAAAAGGACGCGTCGTCCAGAGTCAAAGCGTCGTTAGCGGACTCTGGCGGTTTGCGGAAGCACGTTCGCCGTCCGCTACTCTCTCATGGCGTCCTGAGGTGCCGACATCGTTGTGACAAGGTCAAGGTTGTAGAAAGTTAAAATCGGAGCGGCTCTGCATGGTTGCGTAAAAGAGACGATGCTTCTTCTGGTGCAAGATGCAGCAACCGAAGCCAGGAAGTCTTGGCTAAAAAGCCAAGGAGAATCCAACTCCGAAACCATGCCGTGGACCGAGAACCCTCGGAGAGGAGTACGATGGAATCACCATGCCATGATATGACCACGGAGCAGTCTTCTGATATCATCGCCCCTCTGGTCACCTCACAATACGGTCTGAGTGGTAAAGATTGGTAGGTACTGGTAACACAAGTTGATACAAAACTAAGAAAGTTCATCACATCATATCCTTTGGCGGTTCATCAGCCACCTTTCTGTGCACAGCACTGGTGGACTTCTCCAGATCCGAATCTACAGCCTGGCCTCTGACAACACCAACGTCACTGCTCACATCAACATCAGCAGGTACCGGTGGTCCAGTGAACGCCTTGCGTCCACGGATGAAGTACCACGCCACACTGATAGCAGCAAAGCCTGCGAAAACGACGGAGGCGTAGTTCATGCTGGTAGGATCGACAGGGAGAGTGACCGGCATGCAGAACAGAATAACAGCCAAAGCAATCCAGCATAGCGTGAGCACGTTGATGGCCATTCCGAAACGACCCAGAGAGAAAGAGGAATGAGCGACCATCTTACGTCCGCGGAGGACACTGACGAGAATGGGAAGCCCGTAGGAGGTTGAAAGGCAAATAGTCGCCACACCAGTGAAGGAGTTGAAAGCCGCTGTGCTACCAAAGTAGATCAGGCCCAACAAGCAGTCGACCACAGTGGACAATACCAGAGCCCAGAGAGGAATATCGAAACGTTTGTCAACACGGGACCAGATGCTGGATCCAGGAATTGCACCATCACGAGCAAATGCGTACGTGCAGCGACTTGCGGCCGTCAAAGCACCGGTTCCAGCGAAGAAGAGGATACCTGAGGAAAACGATCAGTACGAGTGCTGTCTTGCTTTGCGAAAAGAAACTTACCAAGGAGAAGGAATAGCAATCCGAAGCCACCAGCAGCTGAGCCTGTGACGGTCTTGAAAAGAAGACCAATAGGTTGACCATTGGCGACGTCTAGGAGCATCTGGATATCTGGCAGAACGAAGAGAATCGGGATCAGATACAGAACACCGGTGACACCTGCAGCAGCAACAGAGAGGACGATAGCTTTGGGCACCTCGCGAGCAGGGTTCTGGAAACGATTTGTTAGACTTTTGGATGAGAGTGAGTACCGGTCTTGTTCTTACCTGGACTTCCTCACACATGGCTGCAACCATGCCATAACCGGTCAATGTATAAGATGCCTGCAGAAGGCCCACAAAGAAAGCCCAACCACTCGGCCAACCACTACCACTGGCATCGTAATGGGCGAAGACGAATTCTCCACTTCTGTAGTTGTCTGACATGGCAAGCAGAACCACCATGATGATGATTACACTCGCACCCGTCCAATAAATACAGATCTTGTTGATCAAGTCGAGATATTTGGCCGCGAAAATATTGACGCTCATGCAAATGAGCATGACACACCAGAACATCAACACCGTCTGCCAAGCGTTCGGTACAAAGTCCTCATTCCAAAGACTGATAGCACTGAGGATCAATTGCGCACCAGAGAAGTTGATACTAGTCGTGACAGTCCAATTACCGACCAAAGTCAACCTTCCAAAAGTCAGCATGGCCATCAAATGTTGTGAACAACTGCCAACTTACCAGCCAGTGATCCAAGAACTCAATCGAGCATACTTCTTCGTACTCAGCATAGCCGCCCAATAGTAGACACCACCAGCAGTAGGGAAAACAGCACAGATTTCAGCCAAAGATGCTGCGATTGATAGAGATATCAAGGACACTAGAACCCATCCCCAGAGAATTGTCACACTTTGACCATCCGCTAGTGTGATGTAAAATGTTGTACTTAAGCCAAAGGGTACAGCCATGATCGCAAATGAGCTGAATAAAATCTGTCAGCGATATGATGCGACTGCCATTTCACTTGTGACCTACAGTCCTAAAACACTCATCATGCTCAAACTTCTAGGCAACTCTGATTTGTAGCCCATACGGGCCAGATCGGCTTCAGCAGCAGTAGCCATGATGAATTGTCTTTGTATGTTCGTTGAGTCGTTGCGATTCGTGAAATGTTGGTGGATTAACGCGGTCGTATAATGAGTGAGATTGACGCCCAGCAGGTGTGCGGTGGAGGAGCAGAGGAGTAGACAAGAGAAAATAACAGCTGCTAGGTTGTAGATAGACTAGACTTCGGGCAACATCGGCGTATGAAGTGATGTAGAGTAGCGGCGGTCCACTTGGAAGGGGTCAACAGCCTCTAAATTCTTATCCGCTTGTACGCGTTCGAGGTGGTGGTGGTCCAACAGATAAGAGACGAGTCAAAATAGACGAGAACCAGTTGAATGTTTCGATTACTCTAGTACATGATATAGAGAGATATGAGAAAGAAAGATTAGGGCATCACAGCAGATAAAGAAGGCCGGCATCGAGTCATTCTGGAGCCTTTCATCATGGCCGTGTGGGAGATGTCCCTGCCGTTGTAAGCCCCGCGTCACGGAGGCGTATCGAGGTGTGCGCCATGTTCTTCAGCTGAGCCGAGCGAGCGCCGATAGCATTTCTCTTAGTCACAAGCCCGGGCCCGGCTGGGGAAGACATGGAGGATGGAGCGCTGGGGTCGTTCGTCGATGTCTGCCGGCCTCGCGGTCCGAATGGAATAACAACTGATCTTGATGAGATCTTCGTCTCACGTTTGTTGCGATACATAAGAAAGTGGAAGTACCAGCAATTGGACACTGCCAAGACAGCAGTACATTCACAGATTGGGATTCAGATACACATTCGCTATCTGTAAACTGGCATTGAAAGCCAAAATAGAGGCTCAAGGCCATGTAGAAGGGCTAGACCTTTCGTACGGGAAAGACGACCCGATAAAAACAAGAACTTTCCCATGCCCTCCATAACGCCAAACGATCGGAATTCATCAAGAGGATCAATAAGCGCGTTGAGAATTAGGCACGCCTGGCATCTGTTGTTGATGCATGTGCTGTTGTTGCCTTAGTTGCTGTAGATCAGCAAACCAAGGGTGTTGGAGGGCTTGCTGAGCAGAGATGCGAAGCTCGGGACGGAGCTGCAGCATAGCACTCAGCAGTTGGAGACCGACAGGGTCGACCTGCGGCAAAATGTTGCGGAGGTCTTGGGTTGCGTAGACGGGGAAGTTGGGCTTGTACTCAGGGAACTGGGAGATGCCTGGCCACGCGCGCTCTGAAGGAGTACCCATGAGACGGAAGATCTTCTGCAACTGGTCCTCGTTGGTGGTGCCTGGGAAGAGAGGGCGACCTGTGTACATCTCGGCCATGATGCAGCCAGCAGACCAGATGTCGATCGAGGTGTTGTAGGTGCGCGAGCCCAGCAAGACGTCAGGGGCACGGTACCAGAGTGTGACGACCTCGTTACTGAAGGTGTTGACAGGAATACCGAAGGCGCGAGCAAGACCGAAATCGGCAAGCTTGAGTTGGCCCTTGTTGTTGATCAGAAGGTTCTGGGGCTTGAGGTCGCGATGGAGAACACGGTTGTCGTGGCAGAAGGCGATGCCGCGCAGCAGCTGGTGCATGAACGACTTGATGGTGACGGGGTCGAGCATGCCGCGCTCACCTCTGGAGTCCATGTATTTCTTCAGGTCCTTGTCCATGAATTCAAAGACGAGCATGAGCTTGTTCTCGGTGTGGATGACATCGTGAAGACGGACGATGTTTTCGTGCTTCAGTTCCTTCATGAGTGAAATCTCACGAATGGCAGTGCTGGGTGTGCCCTCTTCCGAGTCGAGGTGGATCTCTTTCAAGGCGACAAACTCGCCCGTCTGACGGTTGCGGCCTTTGAAGACCTGCGCACGGTCAGCGATGTACATGACCAAGGAGGAGCACTCTGGACTGAGGGCGACGTACGGTGGCATAGGTACCCTCGCCGAGCTTCTCGAGCTGCTGGAAGGAGCTGGGGTGACGCTTGTCCATGGGGGGTATGCGCTGGCCGCCGCCGAGACTGCGTACGCTGATAGTCGAGTCGGAACGGTTGTCGAGCGAGAGAGTACCGACGTGGGTAGGGTGTAGCCTGGCGTGCGGAGGGTTGCGATTAGTGTAGCGCGGATCCCAGAGGATAGAGCTAGCTGTCGTTAATTGACTGGCGATGTCAAGGCTCGATGCCGTCGTCGAGCGAATGGACGCGGGTCGGGAAGATTGCGCCGTCTTGAAAATTCAGAGGGCAGGAGTGAGCAGGGGAAACTGCCCAACTTCCTGACAAACAAATAATAATACTCGAAAGGGTGTTAGTGACATGGAGCCTCGCCTTCTCTCATTGTTGATCCGCGCGCTGGCAGTTGCGCCTTGGCGCTCGTGAAACGGTCTACACCATGTTGCTATGCTATCTCATTGCCCACTTGTATTCACCCGACTAGATACTTGCACAGCTTCTTCCAGCTTATTCGCAGCCCAGAAGACTTTTGTAACATGTAAAAAGCGCCACGGCGAGGAGGGGAGGAAAGAGCAGCCCGAACAGGCAAGATCTGGGTCCCAAGTACCGCCCATCTCCCGCTTGCCAACGCCAGTAGTCCGTAGGTAACATGTGATAGTGAAGAACAGTGCAGCCACTCTGTAACAGCAGTCTTCTAGAGAGCGTCACACACAACCACGACCTGGTGTCCACCCTCTTGACAGGACTTGTCTCGGCTACCACCCAACCCTTCTAGCTTCTGTCACAGCCGGAGCGCCGAACCGACCGAGTGCTCTCTCCAAGATCTGGGGTAGCTGTGCCTGAGGTACCTATGACATGGTTGCATATCATAAATTACTCCCATGTTTCAAGTCTTCCTTCTACCACTAACCCGCACTATCACTCGTCTGCTGTTTCGGTGATAGTCCCATGCTGGAACTAACTTAACCTCATTGTCATCACCGACTGCCTTGTCCGATCGATCAAAGATGCGCGACTCTCTGTCTGATCGGCTGCTCCGCCGCGAGTTGCAGGATTCTGCCGGACCTTCGAGAAAGGTGAAATCAATCTACGGCGACAAGAATTGGGTCAGGGATCTAGATATCGTTAACGAGCTTGATGGCCACGCAGGTTGCGTGAACGCTCTCAGGTTTGCCATTCCTTCAAATGCTCACTACCGTCTTCGCTAACATATCCATCAAGTTGGTCAAAGTCTGGCCGTCTCCTCGCCTCAGGATCCGATGATCAGCACATCAACATTCACACCTACCAACCCGATGATTCGAACTCCCAATTCAGACTGGCGACCAGCATCGCCACCGGTCACCAAGCCAACATCTTCTCCGTCAAGTTCATGCCTCACTCCAACGATCGAACTGTCATATCAGCTGCTGGAGATCATGAAGTCCGTATCTTTGATCTGGAATACTCCGGCGCCACCAGAGAAGCCTCGCGTGCATCGGCCATGGCTCTCAACGGCCACTCCAGAGGGATGCGAAACAATATACAAGATGGAGTACGTCACTTGAGCGATGGAGATACAAACTGCAGAGTCTACCGCTCGCATGGCGACAGAGTCAAGAGGGTTGTCACGGAGTCCTCTCCCCACCTCTTTCTGACTTGCTCAGAAGACGGAGAAGTGCGCCAATGGGATCTACGTCAACCGTCGTCCGCCTATCCTTCTCCTTCCAGTAGGTCTGTCTCTACTGTCTCTGTACCCCCTCCCCTCATCTCCTATAAACGCTATGACTTGGATCTCAATACCATCTCCTGTTCGCCAAGTCAGCCGCACTACATCGCACTAGGTGGTGCACATCTGCATTGCTTCCTTCATGATCGCCGAATGATCGGTCGCGACAAGCTCCATGAACGTGCTGCTTCGCCTGCCCTGTCAGTCGGCCAACTATCAGACCTTGATGATGATGCACTGGGCCAAGCCACGCAGTGCGTTCGTAAGTTCGCTCCCCGAGGTCAGCGCATCATGGGTCAAAAGGACAATGGACACATCACTGCCTGCAAGATCAGCGATGCTCATCCGAACGAGATAGTAGTCAGCTGGTCTGGCGATCATATCTACAGCTTCGATTTAGTGCGCAGCCCGGATGCTAGCGAGGTGGCAAGAAACAAAGTTTCAACACCCCAGACGAATACTAGCAACAGGAGAGCAAGGGAAAGTAGCGAAAGAAAGCGGAAAAGGAGGGCAGAAAGCCAGGTCTCCCAGTCTCCAGAAACAAGTTCACGTGTACAGTCGCGTCAAAGGACTGAAGATTCGGCCGAAAGGGAGGGGGATGTCGCCTTGAGGGTGAGGTACAACAATGGTCAAAGCGAAGACATTCCAATCGCGCGTTCTACGAGCCCCGTTTCGTCTCTGCGGGAGAGCGTGATGACTGATAGGCAGCGCAAGTCATATCGTCTCGCGAAAACAGTCGTCGAGCTTCGCAAGACAATGTTTACCCTCAACGATCAACCTGCCGCGCCATCAAACAGAGACCCAACTGGTCATACTGCCGAGTTTACCTCGGCGCGAAGCTTGGCCGCTACCATCTTACCTCAAATGCAGGAAATCACACGGACATGGCGTTACTCGGTCGATCCTGTGCAGGAGGAGGTTTTGCTGCAAAGAACATTGCGTTCCAACAGAGAGTCCGCCTGGCGCTTCGTGCAAGCTTCAGGGGTTATTGCGCGAGCTCTAGGCGGACAACCTCATACCGCTAGTCAAGGGATCTTTGACACGCCTCTTTTCACGTGTATCGATCATGCACCCAACGAGGGTAGCAGCCTAAGCGATCGTGAGCGGTTCGGATACGACTTCCTCAAAGCGATCTTCCTGTGGCTCGACAGCGGAGTAGGCGCCTTGATTAATGGCTTCACCAGATCTTCGGACATGGCTAGATATGCATCTCGCTTACCTGTACCCAAGGATGCGAGCGCTGATGCATTTGATGAATGTATCGTGCCGTATTTCCTTGCTCACTCGTCAAGTTCCCCTGTTTGCAATGTCGACGCTTCAAGGTTCGAGGTAGACGAGAACAGAATCATCTACCAGACCGAAACGGATGCGGTCAGGGCGTTCGTGGAAGCTGTCAAGACACCATTTGCAGATCTATCAAACGAAGCAATGGAGGGTACATCTGAGTCCACCCAAAGACGAAGTGACGCTCTGATACACTGGGGCCTTAAAGTCGCACGAGGTATTCTCATGAATGCCGGTGAAGGTGTTAATTTTGCCTTGGTAGACAGAGCTTTTGGTGGACTTGGTACGGGTAACAATCCAGCAGGACGAGAGGATGCTCGACTGCGAGACAGACAACGGCAGATTGACACAACCGAAGAAGAGCCTACAGCAGAGTCTATGGAGATTGTCAATCCTTCAGGAGACCAAACTTCCGAGGAGGAAGAAGATGTCATCACAATGAACGACATAAGGGCAGCTATGGGAGAGACCAGCGATGAAGATGAAGACGATGATGAAGATGACCATGCCAGCGAAGACGATGAAGACGAAGATGCTGAATCGAGTGACGAGGAAGATGACCATGGACAGGATGATGAAGGCGAACAAGAAGAAGAAGAAGAAGACTTTCCTCGCATGATGTATCGCAACGCGTTCGGGCGACGACGCAAGCGGGGAGAGGTCGAGAGGGAAGTGTACTGTTCCCCCCACACCAGAGTATATCGCGGTCACTGCAATGTCAAGACAGTCAAGGATGTCAACTTCTTTGGCCTGGACGATGAATACGTAGTTTCTGGTTCCGATGACGGCAATTTCTTCATCTGGGACCGCAAGTCAGGGCAACTTGTCAACATACTGGAGGGAGACGGAGAAGTGGTCAACGTGGTTCAAGGCCATCCTTACGAACCCATGATGGCCATCAGTGGAATTGATCACACTATCAAAATCTTTTCACCAGATGCACGAGCGCGCGAAGCTGCTAGGCTTGGACGCGGCGTGGCAGCAGCTGACACATCGACTTTCTCGTCAATCTCATGGATGAGACGAAGAAGACAAAACAGAGCAGCTGGAGCCACTTCAGAGCCTGCGGTAGACGCAGGTGCGGACGAGCGAAATGCAGCAGATGACGACGAATATGTGGCGTCCGGCGGGCTTTCAAGCAGGAAACGAATGCACCTGGAATACCAGATCACCTCTCAAAACGACGTAGAGCGTCAAGGAGGGAATCAGGAAACTTTCCTTACAGTAAGTGGACCGACGTCTCGAGTCGTATAATGACCCAAACTGACAAACGGTAACAGAGAAGCATGCTTGCGTCCTTGGCACAACATCTTAGAAGGCAGAGGGCCGAAGGAGGAGGTGCAGGAGAAGATGGCGAAGGCGGAGCTGTCCCAGGAGGCAGGATCGTAATCGGCGATGATTGCGTGATCCAATAGAGGCATACATGCACACAACCAATGGGTTGAGTAATCGAAGAAGGCATATAGCAACGTGTAACGACTAGGTTTATGGAACAGGAAGACGTGGCTTGTACAAGGTGAATATAGCTCTTGTTATGTGTCTTTTAATGAAAGGGGCTGTGGTGAAGGATTGAGTGTCGGAGCCTATTTGGCCTTTGATTTCTGGGCCTTGAGGGCCTTTTGACGGTTGCTCTTGATCATGATGAGGGACAGGAAAGAGCCAACAACGGCACCTCCGACCAGAATGAGGATGACGGGAAGACGGATGGCCCAAACACGAGGAGGGAAAAGGGATTGAGAAGGGTGCGACGAGTCGACAAAGGGCTAGAGGCGAGAAGGTCAGAAGTGTTCAACGGTAGCGATGGCACATTGGGAGGCCGGCATACCATGACCAGTGTCCAGATGGTGTAGTAAAGAAAGACGGTGGTAGCTACGATGAGCATGCTTGCGCCGACGAGTGGACCAAGCTATGAAACCTGTCAGCCCATCTTCATCTCTGTGAACCTGCAGATCATATAGATATACCATTGTGAAATAAGGGGTCTGAGTGATTGTTCTATCGAAGACGGGTTTGAAGCAATGCAGAAGGAAGTATTTACCCCAAGGTGATAGACAGTTGTACAAGAGTAAAGCTCGGGGGTGCCAAGAAGTCGACGTCGTCGGCGTTGGCGCTTTCAGTGCAAGTCGCAACTGCCATTTGGACTTTCTTCTTTCTATTGCCATTACATTTGGTACTTGCATCCTCGAACCTGCTCCGACACATCGACATGGCGACGGCTATGCAGTCGGCAGTACGTCTACCTTCTCCCGATGCCGCCGACGGCCAGTCACATACTTCGGGGCGCAAACGCTCGCCTTCATCGCGTTCTCCATCGCCAGAAAGACGCCCTCCGACACTGCGCACCAGATCTACCGACCCTGATGCAAAGAACGACCCCTCACCGCCGCGCGACCGCTCGCGATCGCCACTCCCTCACCGTAATGGCCCGCTTCCACGCGACGTAGACCGTCAAAGAGCTCTCGAACGCCAAAGACAGGCCGAAACCCGCCGCCGTGAAGAAGTCAAGGAGGACAAGCCTCTGTCGGCTGCTGAGAAGCAGGCCGCCGCAAAGGCCGAGTATGAGCGTCTGCTCACCATGCGCTCAGGAGGAACCTATGTACCCCCGGCCAAGTTGCGCGCTCTACAGGCTGAAATCGGCAACGACCCATCTTCCAAGGAATTCCAGCGCATGGCATGGGAGGCCCTCAAGAAGTCTATCAATGGTCTGATCAACAAAGTCAACGTCTCCAACATCAAATACATTGTTCCCGAGTTGTTCAGCGAGAACCTCATTCGAGGGCGTGGGCTCTTCTGCCGAAGCATAATGAAGGCTCAGGCTGCCAGTTTGCCCTTTACTCCCATCTACGCCGCCATGGTCGCCATTGTGAACACGAAGCTTCCTCAGGTTGGCGAGTTGCTGGTCAATCGCCTTATTGTGCAGTTCCGCAAAGCCTTCAAGCGCAACGACAAGGCCGTTTGCCTCAGTAGCACCACCTTCCTGGCCCATCTGATCAACCAGCAGGTTGCTCACGAGATGCTTGCTGCCCAAATCCTGTTGCTGTTATTGAACAAGCCCACTGACGATAGCGTTGAGATTGCCGTGGGTCTGATGAGAGAAGTTGGTCAGCATATCGAAGAGTTCAATGCGCAGATCGCCATGGCCGTCTACGATCAATTCCGCAGTATTTTACACGAAGCCGACATTGACAAGAGAACGCAATACATGGTCGAGGTCCTGTTCCAGGTCAGAAAGGATCGCTACAAGGACAATCCCGCGGTCAAGGAAGAGCTGGATCTTGTTGAAGAGGAGGATCAGATCACCCACAACACTGGCCTCGATGACCAGATTGAGGTACAAGATGGTCTCAACGTCTTCAAGTTCGACGCAGATTGGGAAGCAAACGAGGAAGCATACAAAAAGCTCAGGGCCGAGATTCTTGGAGAGGCCGATGGAAGCGACGAAGACGACGAAGACGGCTCTGATGTGAGCAGCAGCGAGGACGAAGACGACGAAGAAGTCAAACAGGTCGAGATCAAGGATCAGTCCAACACCGATCTGGTCAACTTGCGCCGTACAATCTATCTCACCATCATGTCTTCTGGAGGCTTCGAAGAATGTACCCACAAATTGCTACGCATTAACCTACCGCCAGGTCTGGAGCACGAGCTACCGTCTATGATTGTCGAGTGTTGCTCCCAGGAACGCACCTACAACAAATTCTTCGGTCTGATCGGTGAACGTCTTTGCAAGATCAACCGCATGTGGAACGAGCTGTTCGAGGCCTCTTTCGTCAAATACTACGACACTATCCACCGCTTGGAAACTAACCGTCTACGCATTGTTGCTCAGTTCTTCGGTCACCTCCTTTCCTCGGACGCCATTGGCTGGCATGTTATTAGCGCTATTCACCTGAATGAAGAAGAAACCACTTCATCCTCGCGTATCTTCATCAAAATCTTGATCGAAGAACTGGCTCAGAATGTTGGCATGAAGAAGTTGTCGGAGAGAATGAAGGACGATGCTCTCTTGCCTGCTCTGGGCGGTATCTTCCCTGTCGACAATCCTCGTAACACTCGCTTCAGCATCAACTTCTTTACAGCCATTGGCATGGGTGTGTTGACAGAAGGCATGAGAGAATACCTCAAGAATATGCCCAAGCCGACCCTACCTGCTCTGCCTGTCAGAGCTGCTAGCCCGAGCGACAGGAGTGTATCCAGCTACTCGAGCTACTCAAGCTATTCGAGCCGCTCTCGCTCCCCCTCCCGCTCACCGTCTCGCACCAGGGGCCGAGCTCGCAGCTACACTCGTTCGCCAACACCGCCTAGGCGCTCAGTCCGGGATAGATCACACTCATACTCCAGATCGCCATCTCGCTCAAGGTCGCCTCCTCCTAGACGCCGCTCTCCTTCTGCTTCCATTTCCCGTTCAAGAACGCCCGAGCGCAGGAGAAGGTACACATCATCCATTTCGCGTTCTCGCTCGCCAGCCCCGAAGCGTACCAAGGGTCGCCGAGACTCTCGTTCGCTATCATATTCCCGTTCTCGCTCGCCCCCTGCCCGTGGAGCCGCTAGAGCTCGAAGCTACTCACGCTCAGCCTCGCCCCCAGCTCGACGTGCCGCGGCTCGGGATCGAAGTTACTCTCGCTCGGCGACGCCACCTCGTAGACGTAGGGGAAGCTACTCTCGATCCCCAGCCCGCTCTATCTCGCGTTCGCGTTCTCCTCCACCGAGAAAAGCAGGCGCAGGGCGCAGACGCTCCCCTTCAAGATCCATCTCCCGTTCTCCACCTCCCAGACGAACAAGATCCCCTGTCCGAGCCCAACGACGTGCGCGCCGTAACACCTCTTCTCCAGAAGTATCACGTTCTAGATCACCACCTCGCCGCGCACAAAAGCCCAGCGATACCTCTGCTCGTGGACCCAAGCCCCCTGCTCCGAGCGGCGAAATGGACCTTAGCGACATTCATCCCAGTCGTAGAGGTTTACTAGGCGCTGGTGGTAGGGCAAGACCCACTGCTGGTGATTTTATTTAAGTATATAGCAATACCCCTTCTCAAAATGTAGCCGAAATAGCCATGACCATCAATATACCACTTCGAAGCCAGGAGGATTTCCCTCCACGAAAACAAAACAAAGAAACACGCAACATCAAAATCCAAAGAGAGGAAACCTGGACGGAAGATTGCCAAATCTCGAATGATTTTCATTGCTTAGGCGCCCATGCGGGTCGAGATGTCAACGGAGCAGGCGCATTCATGCAGTCTGTGTCTCCCTCTTGTCGTGCGACGATGATCTGCGTGCCCATGTCTGCATTATCGAGAGCAGGCGCGACCTCAAGAAAAGAAGGACATTGCTGCCGAGGCCTCCCGAGATTTCTTTCCTATCAGGAAAATGCTGTCTCTACTGCCTTTGTAATTACTCTAGACAAGCATTTTAGTCCGAGTCAAAGTAATATTGAGCTGTATATCGCTTGAAGGCAAAGCGAGTCAAGAATCAAGATCAGGCATGCCATGCAGAAGTTAGAATGTGCGTAACATCGTATCTCTGTGGTCGGTCGGGAGATCGCAGCGAGCAAGCCACATCGATCACACAACTTGTCGGTTCATCGGTCTGCAATTGCATGTTTGACGTGGCGGCTCCCCATCGTTGTTGAATTGCACCGGGCGGCTACCGAAGCCCTTTTGCATGGTGATTTTCTGGTTTCATGCGTCGCGCGATGGAAGAAGGACCTCGACAAGCGAAATAGATTAAAATGCTGGCGAACGGGTAGTCCGGCCAAGTGAGCATCGCCAGGTTTCGTATTCACGCCCCCTTTTAGATACTGAGCCACTTGACTGCGGCATAGTAGGGTCTCCTTGAATCCGGGCAGGTCAACGGTTGTCGACCGACCGAGACGAACGACAAGAACAAGGCTGACTCGAAAAGACAACAGAGCTGCGATTTGAGTTTAGGGATCATCGAGGAAGGTTTTGGTTCCTGCAGCAGAAAGGGCTCCGCTTTCTAGCACTTGGCGTTTCAGACTTCCGCTTTCCCACCGCAACCCCTGGTCATCAAAGGCTTTCATCTACCCAACACATACGAGCAGGCCTTGCGCCAGACCTCCACTCCCCACAACATGGTTGTCAAGTTGGCGAAGCGCAGTGGCTTGCGTGCTTGGTTCACGTCTGGGCTCAGCAGTCTAATGCCGCGCCACATGGTCGTCTCTCAACCCTGAAACACGGCATCAATACCACCATATGAATAACTCCACTACACTAAGGCAGGGGCTCCGCTAGAACGTTCGTCCTCGCGATTCGGTCCTGGTCCGAACATAGCATGCTTGGCTCAGAGTAGGCGATCATTTTCAACTATAAGAATCATGTCTCCCATACCTTCCCTTCCTTCTTCCCTTCTCAAGCTATCGCCTTCGACGTTCTTTGCAGTGCAACTTTTCGGTCTCGTACCACCCACACTCTTTCTTCACGTATCATTCTGCATTGACTGCAGCTGGGATACTTCCATTCTTTACATTCACACTTCAACTTCATCCACATTTTCGCATCTTCGCAAACCAAAAAACTAGCAATCTTTACGAGAAACTCTCTACGATTCAAACACAAAAATGTCTTTCAAGATCGCCGCCGCTGCCGCTTTGGCTACCCTCGCCTCCACCGTCTCTGCTCACGGTCACCTCCAGAGCATTGGTGCATCTGGCACTACCTATGCTGGATTCAACAACTCTATCCTCTACTCAAACACCAAGCCCGACCTGATTGCCTGGTCCGACACTGTCAAGGACAATGGCTACGTCGCTGACTACACCAGCCCTGACATGATCTGCCACGCTGGTGCTGGCAACGCTAAGCTCTCTGCCCCTGTCAACGGTGGTGATTCTATCTCCTTCAACTGGGACACCTGGCCTACTTCTCACAAGGGACCCGTCATCACTTACCTCGCCAAGTGCGATGGTGACTGCGCTGACGCCGACAAGGCCTCCCTTAAGTGGTTCAAGATCGATGCCACCGGTATCGTCTCTGGAGACAGCAACACTGGTACTTGGGCCTCCGACAAGCTGATCTCTGACGGCTTCAAGTGGGATGTCAAGATCCCCGACACCATTGCCTCGGGTAACTACGTCGCTCGTCACGAGATCATCGCTCTCCACAGCGCCAACAACGTTGGTGGTGCTCAGAACTACCCTCAGTGCATCAACATCGAGGTCAAGAGCTCCGGTTCTGACGAGCCCGAGGGTGTTGTCGGTACCGAGCTGTACACTGCCCAGGACAAGGGTATCTACGTCAACATTTACTACCCTCCCTTCGAGCAGTACGACATGCCCGGCCCTGCCCTTTACACCGGTGGTTCTGGCTCTGCCTCTGCCTCGTCCGCTGCCGCTTCATCTGCCCCCGCCTCAAGCGCCGCCGCTTCTTCCACCTACGCTGCTCCTGCCTCGTCTTCTGCTGAGGCCACTTCGTACGCCGCTTCGTCTGCTGAGCCTACTACTTACGCTGCTTCTTCTGCTCAGCCTACCTCTTACGCTGCCTCATCCACCGTCGAGGCTTCGAGCTCCTTCACCACCCAGGCCGCCGTCGTTTCTAGCGCTGCCACCGGTGGTGATGAGGTCGTTGTTACTGCCTACCAGACCGACATTGTCACCGCTTCCACTGCTGTGACCGTCACTGCTGGAGCCTCAGCCACCGCTGCTGTTTCTGACATCAAGTCTGCTATTCCTGCCTCGCTTTTGAGCTCCACCATCTCGGCCGGTATCCCCACCGCCACTGCCTCCAGCGGTGTTGCCAAGCCCACCAAGGCTCTCCCCGAGGGCACCACCCTCGAGGATCTCCTCTCTTGGGTCGAGTACCTCTTCGCTGAGAACGCCTCCAAGACCTCTAGCAAGGCTCGCCGCCACGCCCGCGCTTTCCGCCACTAGAGCAACTCACATACTGTAACTAGTACGTGATGATGATCGGAGTATCGGACTGCTGTTGGTTTCATTTTTGGTTCGGTCTCTTTTGC
>ERZ794946.330-NODE-330-length-19675-cov-4.458002_pt1 | contig 19675 bp, 10 predicted proteins | sample MGYA00433072_ERZ794946 | MGnify/ENA primary metagenome ERZ794946 (study PRJEB30137, sample SAMN04331413) | food metagenome | isolation source: Y3 must sample point D1 replicate A | place: Australia: South Australia | collected 2014 ...
ATTCCGACGGGAGCAATGAATGTTCCCTTGTGCTTCTCTGCGGCCAACATGAAGATAGTAAAGACGAGCTGAGCTGTCAAGAACATCTCGATGAAAAGACCTTGCACAACGGAGGTACCACCACCGAGAGTAGTGCGAACATTGAGTTCGCCAGGGAACATGCACGACACCAGAGCAGCAGCAGTCACGCCACCAAGGATCTGTGTGATGAACAAAAGACCACCACGGACCCAGGGCAATGCACCGATTAAACACATGCCGAAAGTGACGGCAGGGTTGAAAAGTCCTCCACTGATACGGAAGAAGACCCAGGCGTTGACGGCCAACGAGAAGCCGAAACTCAGGGCAATATACTGCAATTGCTGAGGATTACTGCCGGTCTCAGCAAGAGACATGCCGCTGGAGGTGTTGACACTGTTTGCGACTTGGGCGCCGGACAAGGCGAAATAGAGGAAGAGCACAGTTCCAACGAATTCACCACACATTGCGATGAAATGGTTTCTTGTCTCGATATCAGTGTCAGAATCAAGCAGAAGAGTGTATCTCGCATCTACCTGATGTTGTCCGGGATTTTATTAAGCAAAGGGAGTCGAAGGTCGGCATCCTCGAGATCCGCATTGGGATTGGCAGCCTTGGTGAAAGGGATGGCTAGACCTCGCCCACCGAGAGGTTGATTGATGTTCATCTTGTACTTGGATCAGCAAAATGTGAGACTGGAATGTGAAGAAGTAGTCACTAGAATGGGAGGTGAGGCCTCAGGGAAGATATGGAGCTCCCATCAGAAGAACTTTCGACATCGTCATCGTCCTAGACCGTTCTAAACTTCAGCCCACCACGCATTCAAACAAACAATGAACCGCTGGGGGCATAGTCAGGAGCAAGTCAAGCCGCTTTCGTTCGAGATCAAGCAACGGGATCTGACGTCGATCTCATGAAATACAGACAGCACGGGATAGGGTTAGGCAAGAGATTGACCAGAGTTGCCGCTTCGGTCATCACCGGTCTCCTGGACTTGCCAAAAGTCGAGAATTTTGGTTGTTTGGGTGCAGAGGGCACGTTTTTGAGGCTGTCACCACGTTGAGATCCGCACAAGAAGGTTCCTTAGCGGCCGGAGTGACGAAATGGAGACGAGAAACACAGCCGTGGCTGGTACTCACTAGCCACGATCTGAGGGCTGAGGCTCATCGAAGGATTCGAGTGAGGATTGCAGATCTTGGAGATTTGGACGATGGCCGAGGAGGAACGCGAGTCCAGGATTGAGTTTTGCAAGAAAATGGGCTGTTGAAGTTGGAGCGTCGGAGTCTTTGCCCTCGATTTCGTGGAAGCCCTCGAGCTGCATCAGCCACAGCTGGGCTTCATGGCGTCGAGATCATGGCTGGTGGTGTTGGCACTCAACTTACCAGATTTTCGATCATACAGGGCAAGTCACGAAGTACAAGATGAAGGCTCGAAACTGGTTTTGAAGAACGTGGATGCGTCCGTGAGTTTGGGGTGGAGTTCGGTGGACGAAGAATCGATATCAAGTGCACGGAGTTTGCTTATTCAGCGCATGCAGGCTCTCCTTTCTTCATACGCACCGTAGTGGGCAAAAGGCCTAGCTGTCGAATATGCACGAAACTTTTGGGAGTTCGTGAATTGTCCAAGGAGAACGTGAAAGTTTCGGTGTCTTGATGAACTCTATCAAGTCTTTGATACTCAGTACCATTCTTCTGATAGCTAGGAATGGTGACTTTGGGGGGCAGAGCCGCAGGAAGTGGTTGCGCTGTGTAAGAAAACTCGATGCGCTTGTTATCAATCCCCTGGATGAAGCAAAACGTTAGAAGGGCGAGAAAGCCGTTGCGGCTCTCCGGCGTCGCGCACTAAACAATGAGACATACGAGTACATAAAAGGGGACTCTTATTGAGCAATGTCAAAATCAAGGGATGTCCACAGTTTATGGACTGAGGTTGACTGCTAAAGGTAGTTAGTGTGGACACTTCTCTGATAGATTAAAGCAATATATCGGACATCCGAAAGCCGAAAGTCGTTGACCGAAGGAGCCGAAGCGAAGTGTTTCGGCAGCGAGCTCTCCTAGATGCAGGAGGTCGTTGCAGTTTCACCAAACGGGCATCGAGCCATGCAATTTCTATGTATTGATTGCAACGACCGCCATGGCCCCTGGTCTATAGCATTCCATTCTTCCTCCTCTGTTTGACTGCCTTCCTTCCTTTTCGCATCGACCAGTACTCGACCTGTCCGGCGCTTACGACCTAGATAACGCGCCACACGGCAGGACCTTGTTGGCGCCATCTCCAGAAGCCGATCACAGTCAGCTCGTCAGCTGAGTCGGGCCAGGCGCATATACAAGAGTACCCTGCTGGGTTGTACATATTACACATTCTTAGACATCGGTGTCCTGGAGATTCTTTGTCGCCCTTCTTTGCGTCGCAAACAACCATGGCGCCACAATACCTCCAAGTCTCACAAAGAGACGACCGCCGGGACAGCAGTCTGATTTCTCCCACTGGCCCGCCGCCGACCACTATCCTACATGGCTCTCCCTCGACTGCATCTGACGGAGTCTCCCCTCGCGCCTCTCCTCAGACACAGTTCGCCAACTGGAACAACAACATGGGCCCCCGTACCCCGCCACAGCCCTCGTCACAACCGCAACATCTTGCGACAACGACACTCAAAGTAGAGGGCATGACATGCGGCGCATGCACCTCGGCAGTAGAATCAGCCTTCACAAATGTAGACGGTGTTGGCAGTGTGTCTGTCAGCTTGGTCATGGAACGCGCTGTTATCATGCACGACACAACCAAAATCTCCGCCGAACAAGTACGAGAAATAATAGAAGACCGAGGCTTTGATGCGACCGTCCTAAACACAGATCTACCCGTTGCGACTTTGGACGATATCGCTGAAGAAGAGTCGGACGAAGACATGATGGGCCTTGGAATTATGGCCGTCCCCTCAGGCTTGGTGACTACCACCGTCAGCGTGGGCGGTATGACATGCGGCGCATGCACATCTGCCGTCGAGGGCGCATTCAAGGACCTTCCTGGAATCAAGAGCTTCAACATCTCGTTGCTGTCAGAAAGAGCTGTCATTGAGCACGACTCGAAGCTGATCAGCGCCGACAAGATTGCCGAGACTATCGAAGACACAGGTTTTGATGCGTCTGTCGTTGAGTCAAAAGCATCCGAGCCTGTGCGATCCACAAAGACGCTATCTTCATCAAGGCGGCAGAGCAGGAAACACGACATTCTTTTCACCACCATTGTTGCAATTGAAGGCATGACTTGTGGTGCATGCACCTCCGCTGTAACAAGTGGTTTCAGCGATGTATCCGGAGTCCTCAAGTTCGACATCAGCTTGCTTGCCGAAAGAGCTGTGATTCTACATGATCCCACAAAGCTTTCTCCGGAAAAGATTGTCGAGACCATTGAGGATCGTGGTTTCGACGCCAAGATTCTGACGTCTCGTGAGGAAGGAGGATCGCGCTCCAGAAGGGCCAGCAGCACTGTTGAGCTCAAACTCTTTGGTCTACAAACCCCCGAAGCTGCTTCAGCCCTCGAGGCTGCTCTCAAAAAGCGGAAAGGCAGCACTGCAGTCAAGATCGATTTCAAAACTGGCCGTGCCTCTGTCGCATTTGATCCTACACAGACTGGCCTTCGCGCAATTGTCGAATCAATCGAGGACGAAGGTCTCAACGCCTTGACCGCCGAAAACGACGACAACAATGCCCAGCTAGAGTCGCTTGCGAAGACTAAGGAGATTCAGGAATGGTCTAGAGCCTTGAAAATATCTCTGTTCTTCGCTATCCCGGTCTTTCTCACGAGCATGATTTTCCCCATGTTCATCAAGCCTCTGGATTATGGAAGCATCAAGCTACCGTTGATACCAGGACTCTGGCTCGGGGACGTTGTCTGCTTGCTACTTACTATACCTGTTCAATTCGGCATTGGCAAACGATTCTACAGATCTGCGTACAAATCTCTCAAGCACGGCTCGCCGACTATGGATGTTTTGGTTGTGCTGGGAACATCTGCAGCATTCTTCTTCAGCTGTGCCGCCATGCTAGTCTCAATCTTCACGCCACCTCATTCACGACCTGCCACGACGTTTGATACAAGCACCATGCTTATCACCTTCATTATGCTCGGTCGATTCCTCGAAAATAGAGCCAAGGGACAGACCTCGGCCGCTTTGTCTCGCCTTATGAGTCTCGCACCGTCAACTGCTCTCATCTACACAGACCCTATCGCAGCGCAAAAGGCCGCCGACGAATGGGACGGCGACAACGAAAAATCCGAGAAAACTTCAACTAGAGGTGCGCTCGAGGAGAAGACTGTCCCTACGGAGCTCCTCGAAGTCGGCGATGTGGTCATTCTCAAGCCTGGTGACAAAGTCCCTGCTGACGGTACCGTCATCCGTGGCGATAGCTACGTCAACGAAAGCATGGTTACCGGAGAGGCGATGCCTATTCTGAAGACGAAGGGCAAGAATCTCATGGCAGGTACCGTCAATGGTTCAGGAAGACTCGATTTCCAGGTCACTAGAGCTGGCCGTGACACACAACTCAGCCAGATCGTGAGACTTGTGCAAGAAGCCCAAACCAGCCGTGCGCCTATTCAGCGTATGGCCGATGTAGTTGCTGGCTACTTCGTACCTATCATCATCACACTGGGCCTCGCTACCTTTACAGCATGGATGATCTTGAGCCATTTGCTGCCTACACCACCCACCATCTTCACTAAGGATACGAGTGGTGGCCCGCTGATGGTTTGCGTCAAGCTCTGTATTGCTGTCATTGTCTTCGCCTGCCCATGTGCACTAGGTCTTGCGACACCCACTGCTGTCATGGTTGGTACTGGTGTCGGAGCCGAGCAGGGTATTCTTATCAAAGGTGGCGCGACTCTGGAAACCGCAACCAAGGTAACACACATTGTCCTCGACAAGACTGGAACCTTGACCATGGGAAAGATGAGTGTGTCGCGTTCAGATATACAAGGTGGCTGGACCGCCGATGCTGCCAAGCTGCGTCTTTGGTGGACCATCATTGGACTCGCGGAGATGGGCAGTGAACACCCTATCGCACGCGCGATCACAACTGCAGCCAAATCGCATCTTGGTCTCGGTTCCGATGGCACACTGGATGGTAGTGTCGGCGACTTCGTGTCCACTGTCGGGAAGGGCATTTCCGCGTCTGTGGAGGCTGCCATCTCACCCCAACGCAAGCGCTATAACGTGATGATCGGTAACACCTCCTATCTACGTTCCCATGGCGTAATCGTTCCGGAAGATGCAGACGACACCAACGACTTTGAAGTCCGTGAAGAAACAGGCACATTCTCCAAACAGCAGTCAGCAGGTGTCACTACTATCCACACCTCCATCGACGGCGTCTATACTGGCCCTCTTTCCCTCTCAGACACTCTGAAGCCTTCAGCTCCAGCCGCAATTGCTTGTCTCCAGCGCATGGGCATTACTTGCTCCATCGTCACTGGCGACCAAGCAAGCACAGCCCACTACGTTGCCAATCTTCTTAACATCCCGTCGCAAAACGTTCACGCTGGCGTTCTCCCTAGTGGCAAACGCGAGATTGTGGAGGAACTCCAAGCTCAAGGTATCATCGTAGCCATGGTTGGAGACGGTATCAACGACTCTCCCGCTCTCGCAACCGCCAACGTCGGTATCTCGCTCGCCTCAGGCACTGATGTCGCCATCGAAGCCGCTGATGTAGTTCTTATGCGCCCCGACCATCTCCTCGACATACCCTCTTCTCTGGCCTTATCTCGCGCTATCTTCCGCCGCATCAAGTTGAACCTGATCTGGGCTTGTTTGTACAATGGTATCGGTTTACCCATCGCCATGGGTTTCTTTCTTCCCTGGGGCTTGACTTTGCCACCCATGGCCGCTGGAGCTGCAATGGCATGTTCCAGTGTTACTGTTGTTGTATCGAGTTTATTGCTCAAGCGCTGGAAGCCACCAAGATATATCCGTGAAGCAGCCGCCAAGGAAGTTTCCGAGGCTGAGATGTTTACGAATGCGGGCGCTGCGGCTCAGAGCCGTGGTGTGGGTGACATGGTGCGTGGGCTTATCGGCATGGTCGGAAGGAAGAGGGGAGATGGGAACGCTGATAGAGGTGCTTATGTGCCTTTGCAGAGGTTTGAGGAAGTGTAGATTTCTGAGCGCTTATACCTATTTGATTATTCTTTTCCTTCTTCTTGTTTCTTTTGTGTATCCGAGAGTGGCTGGCATAGCTTTGGTACCTTGAAGAGAGCTTCCTTGTGCACACAAAAAGATGTAATGTGCAATTTTCTATCCAGCCAGTGTTTTTGCTAGTGTAACTCTTTCCTTCAGTCGTTTCCGTGTCATTATGCTTTGTTACCTCACGCCACGATCTAGCCCAACTGTGTGCAGAAGAGCCATTTCTAGAAAGGTTGCCAATGGAACGCGAGGGAGGTTGTCGCCGCTAGATGGCGGGATAGAGACAGGGTTGCGGGAGTAACAAGCCCCGCAGATGTGACGCCAAGAACTATGACTGGTCCGAAGCCGCAGTGACATTTTTCGTCGATGGTGGGAGGTTGAGAGTTGAATTCATACACACCCAAGATGGCGGAACAAGCACAAGCAGCAGCTAACGTTGTCAAGGAGGCTGTCAACGACGTGGCCGAGAAGGTCGGCGCCCTCACCACTGGCGACAATGCCGCAGCTCCCACCCTCTACCTTGACGAGGTGACTGGCGAGAAGGTCAGCAAGACTGAGCGTGCGTATCTGTCCGTGTGCGACAACAAACGTGGAAGAGTGGCTGAGAGAAAGTAGTCAAGAAGCGCCAGAAGCAGCGCGAAAAGGAGGCCAAGAAGGCCGAGAAGGCGGCAACGACCACTGCACCACCAGCAAAGAAGAAGACTGCCAGCGCCGAGGAGGAGGAGGCTCACCTGAACCCCAACCAGTACTTCGAGATCCGCAGCAGAGCCATCCAGAAGCTCCGCCAGAACCACCAGCCCAACCCCTACCCGCACAAGTTCCACGTCAACTACGACCTGCGCAACTTTGAGAAGGAGTTCGGCCACCTCAAGTCGGGCGAGCACCAGAAGGAGAAGACTCTGAACATTGGAGCCCGCATCTACAACAAGCGGTCGTCTGGAGCCAACCTGTGCTTCTACGATGTCCGCGCCGAGGGTGTGCGCATGCAGGTCATGTGCCAGTCGCAGGAGTCGACCAGCGACAAGTCCTTTGCCGAGCAGCACGAGCTGCTGCGCCGTGGAGACATCATCGGCATCAAGGGCTACCCTGGCCGCACCAACCCGCGCACCCGCGACTCGGGCGAGCTCTCGCTCTTCGCCCAGGAAGTCACCCTCCTCACCCCCTGCCTGCACCAGCTCCCCGACGAGTACTACGGCTTCAAGGACCAGGAGCAGCGCCACCGCCGCAAGTTCCTCGACCTGATCATGAACGACCACACTCGCAGCACCTTCATCACCCGCTCCAAGATGGTCACCTACATCCGCAACTACTTCGACTCGCGTGACTTCATCGAGGTCGAGACTCCCATGATGAACGCCATCGCTGGTGGTGCTACCGCCAAGCCCTTCAAGACATACCACAATGACCTCGATATGGAGCTGTACATGCGTATCGCCCCCGAGCTGTTCCTCAAGCAGCTGATCGTCGGTGGTCTCGAGCGTGTCTACGAGATTGGCCGTCAATTCCGCAACGAGGGTATCGATCTTACCCACAACCCCGAGTTCACCACTTGCGAGTTCTACGAGGCTTTTGCCGATGTCTACGACCTGATGGACACCACCGAGGACCTTGTGTCCAACCTCGTCAAGCACCTGACCGGTGGCTACGAGACCAAGTTCGAGACCCAACACGGCGAGATCTACACCGTCAACTGGGCCAAGCCCTGGAAGCGCATCGAGATGATTCCCGCTCTCGAGGAAGCCTGTGGTGAAAAGTTCCCCGAAGGCGACCAACTGCACACCGACGAGACCAACGAGTTCCTCAAGCGCATGCTCAAGAAGACCAACGTCCAGTGCTCTCCTCCTCTTACAAACGCTCGCATGCTCGACAAGCTTGTCGGTGAGTTTATCGAGGAGAAGTGCATCAACCCCACCATGATCACTGGTCACCCCCAGATGATGTCTCCTCTCGCCAAGTACCACCGCAGCAACAAGGGTCTCTGCGAGCGTTTCGAGGCTTTCGTCTGCAAGAAGGAGATTGTCAACGCTTACACCGAGTTGAACGATCCCTTTGACCAGCGTCTTCGCTTCGAAGAGCAAGCCCGCCAGAAGGAGCAGGGTGACGACGAGGCCCAGCTTGTCGACGAGACTTTCTGCCAGGCTCTGGAGTACGGTTTGCCACCTACTGGTGGTTGGGGTATGGGTATTGACCGCATGGTCATGTTCCTCACCAACCACTACTCGATCAAGGAGGTTCTCACCTTCCCCTTCATGAAGGACGACAAGTCGGTCGCCGAGAAGCCCAAGGCCGCCGAGGTTGTTGACGTGACTCCCATGCCTGAGGAGGGTATTCGTAAGTTCTGTTTGTCCGCATCGAACCTCAGCCACTAACTAGACCACCTTGCAGCTCACAAATAGACACGTCCGGTTATATGAACAGACAGACAGCATCTGACTTGTCTCCATACCTCCTGTGAAGTTGTCCCGTAGGGGCACCGAAGAGATGAAGTGAAAAAAATACCGTCTTGTAGACACGAATCAACACACGCCTTTTTGTTTAACGCGAATCTTTCAAGATATTTAGAATAGAGTATCGATGCCAATTGTGATATCATAAGAACAGTAGAGGAAAGAACAAAACCGGGAATACTGCTCCCATGTACGCCGCCAATAAAGAAAAGCTCCGGCTTCTCTCGAGAAAATGTGTAAAATGCATATGTTTTTGGGGTGGTCGTCGCAGCAGAAGAAGGGAGACATTTTACATGATGACCTCGTTGCTCACATCTCTGCGGAGATCCTTGTAAGGCAAGCATACACAGTTCTGCACGCGGACCTCATCGCCGACGTTGCACTCCTTGCCCAAAATGGTAACGCTCTGGACCTTGACGCCATTCTTGATGATGGTGGTGTGGTGCTCGCGGACGGGTGTGGGGGTACCCTCAACACGAGCCCAGGCGCCAACGCGCGAAGACCAGCCAATGATCGAGTAGAGGATACAAGCGTCGTGCTTGATCTCGGCATCTTCCAGAACGATAGAGTCCTTGATACGGGCACCAGCACCGACTACAGCACGAGGACCAATTGAGACATTGGGACCGATCTTTGCGGTAGGGTCAACCTGTGCTGAAGGGTGGATGTATACGGGCGGCAAAATGGTGGCTGAGGGTTTGGCAAGGTCGTCACTTTGCTGCTGGAAGGCCTTCATCAAGTAGAGAGCGTTGGCGGGCACGGCGGAGCCGGCAGTCTTGATCTGGCGCCAGAAGTCTGTTGTCTCGAGGACGAAGAACTTTGAGCTGTCTGCCAAGTCGGAAAGAATGTCTTGCTCGAGGCGGATGACCTCGTTCTTGCGGTTCTCGTCATCCTCATCCTCGTCGGCGTTGTTGAGCGAGAAGTCGCGGCTGTCGAGGGCTTCGGAAGAAGGGTATGAGAGCAGACGGGGACGGTCGCTGCGGCGTTTGATGGCGGTCTTGATGCTGGGGAAGATGCACTCGGTGCTGAAGAGGTAGACACCGCAGTTGATCAGGTTGCTGATGTGGCCCTCTGGCTTCTCGACGTAATGGAGCACACGCTTGGTGTGGGTGTCGCTGACAATGCATCCGAAGTTCGTGGCAGCCTCGTTGGAAACGCGGGTTCCCAGAATGACGGCCTCGGCATCCTTCTCTTCGAACAGACGCAGCATCTCGCCTAGCGGGAAAGAACAGCAGACATCGGCGTTGAGGACGAAGAAGCGGTCGGGGCGGCCCTTCAGGATGGCATCGCGGAAGTGGTACAGACCGCCAGCGGTACCCAGGGCAGTGTATTCGCGCAGGTAGCGGATCGAGATGTGGGGGTATTCGCGGTGGGCGTCCTTGATGAAGTCGCGGAAGACGGTCTCGTCGTAGTAGCCGACTAGGAAGACCTCTGTGATCTCGGGAACTCTGGTGACGGCGTCGAAGCAGTGCTGGATGATGGGCTTGCCGGCGACCTCGAACAGGGGCTGTTTGGCGCAAGCTGGTTAGACGGAGCTCGAACAGGTGGACGGTGATCGGCATCAATTCACCTTGGGGACATCCAGAGACAAGGGGCGGAAACGAGTTCCTCTGCTGGGGCCTCCGACCTTTGCGCTTGTGTTAGCAGCGACTCGAGTATACAGTAAACACAGCTAGCTCCACTTACCAAGATGACAGCTTTGGTCGAAGGAACGGGGTTGCGGCTTCTGCTGCGGGTAGGAAGTTGTAGAGAGGCCATTACAAAGTAGTGTGTGAATTAGAGAAGAACAAAAATAGGTTCCTTCCTGGCAGAGAAAAGAAAGCAAAGTCGACAGAACAAACCAAGGTGAAATGGCCAGACGAAAGGTGAAAGATGAAATGAAGAAGCACCAGCTGTCCAGCAGCACCCCGCCGCCCGCGCGAATCAACCAACGCCAGGGGCAGGACCCTTGCTCGATGCGCAACCCTTGCCCCTATTTCTGGTCCAATGAATACGAATCTGCCCGCAACCCGTCTAGACGTACGGAGTCGAACTCGTTTCTTTTCATCACTCGTCCAACCGTTTAAACCACTACTTCCCCTTTCTGTTACTCTTGGTCTGGCCGTCTCGTCAACAGCCACGTTACACACACGCCCTGCTGCCATCTTCAGCTGACGGTCCCGTCTGACGCCTCCTTTCTTTCCTGATGACCCCGATTGTACTATCAAAAGTCAGAGGAACAACCGCGAGTCCAACTGGGTTCTGTCCACTGGTCAGTTGTCTATGTCCATTTTGTCCATCTCCTTCACTCTGCTCCAATGGAGTACTCGTATGCAAACACACTGCATGGAGGTTCCCATGTGCTTGAACCTGGTCCGGGTGAAGTTTCAATGACCATGCCGCTTTCTCCCTCAGATATATAGTGAGAGCATGCCAGTCAACATATCTGTAGAAGACAACACCGCAATAACACCACTCTTGAACGAAGCCTAGATGTTCGCAAGCTGTTACTGCAGCAGAGCTGAATGTGTCTCAAGCCTTCGATCAGCGAGCGAAATAAGACTGCTATAAGCCCCGACGTTTCTCAGACTCTCACAGATGTTTCCCTTGGGAAGATGCAGAGGATCCAGGCGGCCATTAAGCATCCCATCCTGGTGTCCAGGTGCAGGAGGTCGGATCGAGTTTGATATCAGGATGATCAAAACCAAGCATAGCGCCCACTTCAGGACATCAATCAACACACACGCCGCGGTGTAGACCCCACGCCTTGATGACTCCACGGGGATTGATTCCTCCTGGTCTGGATATGGATTGTGAAGGAAGGCTCTTGTCTCGCTCACAAGCACAACAAGATACTCCTAAGCCTTATGCCACACACAAAACAGCCACGAACGGACTGATTCTGAAGAATTTCAGATAACGAATATGAGTGTGTAGCGCACAGCAGCACTATTAGCGAGTACAGTCAACCATGAAAAGGTCCAGGAGCCAGCCGCTCAACTGGAGCTAGATATTCCCATGTCGTTTCCTCGATGTGGACCCCAACTGGCTAAGTTCTGTACCCGCCTCCAGACCAACGACGAGATAAAGGCTATACAAGGCAGGAAAGGGCATGAACAGTCCAGGTGTCCATCCAAGAAATCTGTTCGAATCATCAGTCGTCAGCCATCTCCCCGTATTTCCCATCGTGTTCTGCTTTGATCGATGTACGGAACAAGAACTGCATGAATTTTCGTGAAGAGACCTTCTACTACGACATCGGTTTTGGCGGATCTCTCGATTTTGTTTGAGATCCGGGACTCACCGCTATCACAAAGCCGATGACAATTTAATCGTTCGACCAAAAGACTGGTTGTGTTTGGCAATGTTTTGTATGCAGTAAAGATAAGAAAGTGGAAGCACACAACTTATGTGACTTTGGCATGACCAGTCACACATTAATACGCCTGACTTCACTGCTTGCTGACGTGGGGTTCAATCTGAGATGGTTTGCAGACAGAAACACCAGATCTTCAGTCAGACCTTGCTGAAGCATCGACCCTGTCGATTCACGTGAGTGATGCAGCTGTATCTAGAAGAGACGATGCTCTGTAGATTGATCAACTGTTCAATCACCACCTGCATTTTCTGTACAAATACTGTCCCTCGTGGAATTCCACGTCATGTAGAATGGAAACCCTCGACAGCAAGAAACCACGCCGCTTTTCGCAGAGATTGCTACAGGAAGACGTAATATCCATCCTGTACCTTTTGATCCTGCAAAAGTGATCATTGAAGAAGGTACCCATAGGAGAAGTGTCTATGTCAAGTTCCTCGGCACTCCCTGCTCTCGCATGCTTTCAACTACTGCGAGAACTACTTCTCGTGATGATGAACCGCTAGCCGATTCGGGAAATCCCAGACTTGCTGGATCACGGGATGCTTGGCGGCATGCTATCGAGAGGATGTGTTCATCTCGCGAGCAGCACGATGTATCTGCGGTATCTACTCCGGGTAAGTGTCTTGCTTCAAAGTATGGTAGAAGTCGTCTGATTGAGGGTGCTCTGATATGATTCGAGACGAATGAACGATACGTTCCATGGGAGATTAAGTCGCAAGTTGGTACCGCTACGGGCAGGGAAAAAGGTTTTCTTACTCTCAATTTCGTATTGGGTCGACCATTTGCATTGAACTCTACGTTGAACATTCAGTCCCTTGTCCAGTCTGTTTTTACTGGCTGCTGCTCTGCTAGTTACTTCAGGTGGGAGCTAAGATGACAGGACGACCCGAAGATCTAGCGTAATTCTTCGACGACCTCATCCCTTCTCTTCTCGTGCTTGAAGAGCAACGATCCAGGTCTGCACTTTTCTTTCATCATACTCTAAGAACTGCTTACACAGGTGATCATGCCCACGTTCCATGTCCTCTGCTGCTTTTGTCTTTGTCAAATACGCATGCTTAGTGCAGTCATTCCGTGCCTTTCGTTGTCAGTATCGAAGTTCCGTTGAAAGGCAGCATGCTGGCGGTTGATCTGGCTGCAATCATGACTTTAGTAGGGGCTGTCTCGAACTCCTGGAACCAATGACTTCGAGCGTCCTCCTCAGTGTGCCGTTCGGTGAAACAAGAATCTTGTGGTTCCATTGAGACCAATCATGGCTATACTGAGGTTGAGCACAATGGCAAAAGGGTTTTTAGGACGCAGGAGCTGGACTGATAGAACTCTCACTGGGGATCTAGTATTGCAGCCAGAATAGTCAAGACACCGTGTCACCACTCTACAAGATTGCATGGTATATGATTGCAGTTAGACACCTAGCGACTACTGTTGGGCTCGTTGAATTCGAAAGCATGACGCGTCCAGGAAGAGCTATCAGGATTATATAGCAGCGTCAATCAACAGGTATATATGAAAATAGATGAGAGAGAGAAGCACGATACTGTTAGATCATCGACGAGATTCATCATCGGGGATCCTAAGCGAGAGCCAAAGTAGGGAGTATATCATAGGCAAGGTTGTTAAGAGCACGTCATCATTATATCCCACGAACGACAAGTACAAACAAAGATAAGAGTGCTCGCATTGGATGAATTCATTGTGACTGTGAATTAGATATAGGAAAAGATTGTACGTTAGATTGAAGACATGAAAGGAGACAAAACGAACATGATAGCGTGAGACATGATACGAAAAGTGGCGTGCTTAGTAGACATCTTCGATGAGATGCTACGATTCCCAGCTCATAATGCGTGCAATAGCATTTAGCACTTGGTGATGTAAAGACCGATGCTAAGATATTATTAGCTAGACGTTGATAGCAGAGGATATTAGCAAAACTCACGGAGACGGGTTGTAGTCCTGGAAATACGAAAGCATGGTACCGTCCGATGCAGACAATCCGAAACCGATAGCAGACCCGGCTGGGCAGGCGAATGTTGCAACCACCGACGACGTGCCAGGGGCAACCTTGGTCACACCGTAATCAGTGGCAACGCCAGGCTTGTTGTTGTACGTGGTGCTGGAGCTGGCAGTGCCTTTCAGCATTGTGAAGTCGACACCCCCAGCGCCAGAAAAGTCGAACGAAGAAGTCTCAAGATTCTTCTGCTCGGGGAACAAGAAGACCAAAGAACAGGTCTTTCCGGAATCAGAGCTGGGGATATCGAAGTTGAACAAGCTCGACACAGAGCTAGTGATAGTACCGTTGTAAGAAGTACCGAACGCCTTGTCTGGCTGCTTAGAGTCGACCGGGACAATGAGATGAGGGTACTCGTAGGCACCAGTCAGAGCAGCAGGACAAGTCTTGGGAGTAGGGGCTGGTGCGGGAGCTGGAGCAGGGCAGCCGGATTTGCAGTTATCCGCACTCAAGGTGACGGAGACGCAGCCACCTTGACCAGCTGGGGCAGTGGTGTAAATGTTGTATCCTCCGTTGTCACCAGTTGGGCAAGACTTGAAGTCAGTGTTGCCTTTGATTGAGAGCTTGCCATCACAACCGACGGAAAATCCATCCGTGGGGCTGGCACCCTGGTCACACTGGAACTGAGTTGTAGGAGGTGTCAAAATGCAGCCACGACCATTGCCATCGGTGAGCCCACCCTTGGAGTCAATGCAATATTGAGCACCGGGTAAGCCTGTGGGAAGACATCAGTAAGGAAAGATACAAGAAAACAGCTTCAGCATAGGTACCTTGTCCAATGCGGTTCTGACCATCAGAGAGCTGACCGACAACGCCACCAGGACCACCAGAGGCAGTCAAATGGAAGCAGCTAGAAATTGAGTTATTAGAAGAATGTATGAAGTCAGTCATAGAATTCACATACCATGGAGAGTCGCGAGCAACAAGTGCATCTGCTGCAGCAACAAGAGCAGCGGAAACGAAGAAGGATTTCATATTTGCTGATTGGATAAAAAGGATGTCTTGAGGAAAAGATATTGATAAATTGATAATGAAGAGGAAGCAGACCTACGTGAGGGACGTGGGCTATATATATGTCAGGATTTATGTGATGAAGAATAGATCATCATCTTCCAAGCCAGTCATGAAATCGTGAGATGAGACAGTACCGCTTGTCTGCGTTAGGAATGTAGGAGCAGCATAGCAATGATGTCGCCAGACGATGCTCCGTCTTGCTGCTTGTCATCATTGCAATAAGTTATTCCCGATTTACGAGGTCATCTGAGCGAGGTTACTTTGAATCCTCCGAGGAGGACGTAGAGACGTTTGTATCAAACTAGTCGATTTCCAGAGCGGTTCAGATTTGAGGCATATCTAGCGCGATGGAACGATGTCGCCTCGGGATGCAATGAATACAGGCCATGGCCGGCGGGGTGGCCATGGTCAGCTAGAAAGCGATGCATTATTGAGACGGTGACTCTCGGCATGAATGGTATGGTAGTGCAACTTGCTACCATACGAGATGGGAGGAGTAACACAATGTTCATGGCACACTTGATAGGGTGAAGTTCGACTGGAAATGTGAAACTCCAGATCGGCAGACGCGGGGTGCAGAACTTGGCAAACTTCTAGACGTCACGATTGACCTAGATTCTTACTCAAGCAGGCAAGGTCGATGGAAAGTCGGAAGATATTATTCTATGAATAGCAGTCTTGGTTGTGGGACGTAGCGATTGACAGACTCGATCTGGGACCTTGATGGGACCTTGATGGCCATGTGACAGTTTTATGGTCAGTCGAGTCGCTGCACCGCTGCGATCCCACTGGTAGAAAACAAACCTTGACCTGTTCCTGCCGCAGCACAAAGCCAAGCATGCACAAGCAACTGGTTCAAAGTCAGGCATTCGAGAAAGCTTTCGTGTGACAAGATTTCCGGTCTTTGTCGTCAGTCAGACCGATGTCTGAACCTTGATCTCTGCGGAATAGCGGTATCGAAAATGGATCAATTGATCACCCAGAATGACTCGAGTCTTTGTAGTCGAAAGGAACTAATGAAAGCGCTTGTCACCACCTCCCCGTGTGCTAAAATCTGTCACGTCTAGCTATCTCACGGCCACGCCTAGGGCCGCTTGGACTGTAGAAATGCACAATGTTTTTAGCATTAGTCCGGCCGTCCGTAGAGAGTTCCTAACTGTCGCACTCTCAGTGGACGGCTGCATTGATCTTAAAAACATTGTGCATTTCTGCAGCATGCGCGTGACAAAGTTCTGCACACGGGGAGGCATAAAGCTTGATCGACTGCCGATGATAAACGGAGCTGCAGTGTTGTGTTAAACAGGTATGCATTCGATAGTCACGCAACCATGATTTCATGGGAGCGCAAGATCGATAGTCTGTATCTGGGAAACACAATCTGGATGTTTGACTGGCGCTCACGGAGGAAGTGGTTTACTGTAAGCCTTCTTACGAGACCAGTGCCTCTCGTACCTGCAATCACAGGCTTGTAATTTGAAAGGACTACGGGTAGGGATCATTACTCGGACTTAGCTGTGATAGCAGCTACTAGTTCAATGAAGCCTCAGAGTCAGCTCTTGCCATGGCTCGTCAGACTACACCCTTCGCCTGATGGGGAAAATGCATGCCACGTAGACGTCGTTACGGAGAGATCGATGCGATGAACTCTTGTTATTTAGAAGGCTGACTAGACTGCTTCGATGTATTGGTGAACAGTGAAAGTAGGTGCAGAATGCTCGGAGACCGGCTCTTTCATCTAGACCTTGATGTCCACCTATGCTGGAATCTTTCACATCCACGACATCCCTCGAAAATGCTACTTGTGTGTAGAGTAGCCCTTGTATCTGTTCATTCTCTCCTTCCTTAGCATACTGCGTTGTCCTTCCTCTTTGATCGATCGAGCTGCTATTTCATTTATGCCTTTGTCTTCTTCGAGCTGGGCTGACGGGCATCGTGGTCAGAGTCGTTGGTGCCCAAATCCTTGAGTTTGCGCTTGTTCGAGTTCTTCGTCTTTTTGGCCTTCACCACCTTGGGTTGAGTGATGAATGGACGCAGGAAAGCGTCGACGACGTTGTGCTCGAGTTCAGGGTTGAAGGCCAGCTGCTTGATGCCACGAAGGCGCTTAAGGGCCGTGAAGCCAGGAATCTGTGCGAGTGAGGGGAACTTGCGGCGGCTCGAGTCGATAGTGTAGTGTCCAGCAGGATCCTGGCTCACTGACATGATCAGAGTAAGCTTCTGAAGAGTGTCCGACTGAGTGAGAAGCTTAGCTCCAGCCGCGGCGGACGAGATGCCAAGGTAGCGGACTGTGATGTTCCGGATGAACTTTCTTCTCTCAGTACCGATGTTTGTAAGAAAGCTCTTCAGACAGCTCATGTCGAGGAACTCGAAGTGGTTTTCCCTGTAGAACTCAGGCATGGCCTCACTGTGAATCTGCTTGCTGACCGAGAGCAACGCGAGCATCTTTGAGATGCGGGGCATGGTGAATATGTTCTGAGAAGTAGAGGCCCAGACAGGAACCTTTTCCTCGTATGCCAAGAATGTTCCTCTGCCGACACGCAGACGAAAGCCAGTGGCTTTGAGCACAAGACGGTAGATCTTCAGGCGCAACTCAACAGGAAGCTCCATGAGAGGACACGAAGCAGGGTCGGTGAGAGCAGATGGCTCAGTTTGGGCCGACTTGAACTTCTTCAAGGCCTCGTACTTTCCAAAGCATTCCTGTATGAAAGCGTATGCAGCACCGCTAGTCATACGGTAGACCTATGTGTGAACGATACGGTTAGCATGCTTCTTGGTTCAGAGTCTCCTGAAAACCGTCACAAACACGTGTGATGGTGCAGGATAAGAGACAGTTTGAAAGTTGTATGCACCTTCTGATTGTGCTCGTTGAGCTCGACGTGGACAGGAATGCCGTAGCTGCACAAGTACCTAGAAGCCAGGTCAGCAAAGTGTTTTGGATCGGACGAGTAAAAAGGGTCATACTCTCGGGTACGTGCAGCAAGAGAAAGCACACTGTAACCTGCAGAGTGACCGGACATTGCTGCAAAGAAATACTTGGCTGACTGCGTTGTGTAGTATCTGACTCTGGTTATGATGAATTCGCCGATGTGGGTAACCTTGAGACTCTTGTCTGCGGAGTCCGCAAGTGCGAGAAGAACAAGCTCTTCGTCTGTTAGTGTGCATGTCATAAGAGACTTGTGCTGATTGAGGATCAAAGTGACCGAAGACGAGAGAGAGATCTTGGTGGCAGCCCAGACGACAGACGGGCCGTCTCCGTGAGACTTGTGCTTGACAGACATGATGATGAAGATGGAAAGGCGCTGAGCAAAGCGACGGAATAAAGGTAGGAGGTTTAGAAGTACACAAAAAAGGTGTGACTGAGATGGAAGAAGAGACCGACAGTGAGATGCCGGGGTGTTGTTGGAAAAGAAGCGGATCCGCATCGCATCGAACTCGTCGAACCATGGAGAAGTGAACGTAGAGCGGTCGAGCGAAGAACAGCATGGCACTGGGTAGGATTGAGCGCAGCGATGCGTCGAGCGAAAAGCAGCATGGTACTTGGTAGGATTGAGCGCAGCGATGAGTCGAGCGAAAAGCAGCATGGTACTGGGATGAGTCGTCCAAAAGCACCAGCCACGCTCTTGAAAAGCTACAGATGCCTCCTAGACGCTGGATGAGGGAAGAAGCCAGTCGACAATAACAAAGCAGGATCTGACTGCATGGCTGATTTTTGTCTGCTGTGTTGGAATAGCCTTGTAAGAGTTTGTTCATGGCTACATGTCAGGTTTCAAAAAAGCTGTGGTTTTCAGGCTTCGGACACCTGAGACTAGAGCCTTTCATCCTTTCGACTTGCGAGCTAGATAATCAGAGACCCATCTCATGCAGCTTGTCGATAAGCGAGACTTAAATTTTCTGTCTGTGACGGGTATCAACGAGTTTCGGTACTCAAAAAAGATTTGAAAACAGCAAAACCGCTGTCTATCTTGAGGGCAATATGCAAACACGAGTAAACACTGGGTGGGAGACAAGAATGGTAGAAGATGAAGCAAAGAAAGGGCGGTAGAAAGGATATGATACAAGCAAACTAGGTGGAAGACCTGTTTGGCAACTGACCGCCGGTCAGCTCAGCAGCCATCTTACGAACTCTAGCGTGTGTGAGAGCACTCTCCCTGTTTTGAGCAGATTGGCTGAGAGCACCACCACGGGTTCCTCTAGCAGTGGCGGTGTTGAGCATGTCTACAACGGAGCTGGGAGCACTTTGGGCACTATCCCAGATACTGGCACCGCCTGAGCCAAAGGCGCGAGGCTGGTCGACAGTGCCGAAAGACCTGTCAATTGCGGCGTTGAGCTGAGCATCGGTAACAATGAAGTCGCGAGCATTGACATATAGCGAGTGCAAGGCGTCTCGGCGGTCCTCTTGACGAGCGTGGGAGACTGCGGCCTGTCGGGCACGCATTTGGGCCAGACGGTGGTCCTTGTTCGGATCGGGCAGGGGACCCTTCTGCAGAAGGCTGAGTAGGTTGCTGTCGACCGAGGGAGCGGTCAAGCGCTCATCATCTGGCTCCGGGCGGTGCAGACGAGCTTCACGGTCTTGTTGGCGGAGGGTGGCACGGGTGGCCATGTACGTGTCGGACTTGATCCTGCGATGTTGCAGAGCTTGCAAACCCTCTTTC
>ERZ794946.331-NODE-331-length-19668-cov-4.868098_pt1 | contig 19668 bp, 21 predicted proteins | sample MGYA00433072_ERZ794946 | MGnify/ENA primary metagenome ERZ794946 (study PRJEB30137, sample SAMN04331413) | food metagenome | isolation source: Y3 must sample point D1 replicate A | place: Australia: South Australia | collected 2014 ...
TTGTCGCATGAGAAGACAGATGGTGATCATAGGAGGCATACACATCAGACGGTGAGACACATCTCAAAAACATCTCACAAAAGCATTCAAGCAAAAAAGAACCACAGGTCTGACGGCTTGGGAGTTCGTAACTTACCTCCACAATTTCTCACATCCTCATCACTTCCTTCCTTCCTCCTCTCTTCCTCCGACCTCTGATAGTGACCAGACCACCTTTCCACAGGGGCGCGTCTATCAAGAAGCCATCTGACAAGTTGGTTGATTGCCTGATGAAAGTTTTAGCTGATGCAGAGGATCGAACTCGAGCACGTTGGTGTTGTTTGTTGACAGTGTTGTTGTATTAGAATAACTGTCATGATTGGTTAGCTTTGTTACGATGGCTTTGCTAGCCGTCAGACCAGATGTGATTGTTGAGGAACATGCGAAGATTGGCCTTATGGAGTGTCATGAGGGTTCTCACGGTGAGTAAACATCTTTTGCTCTCGAACAACTTCATGAGTGAAGGCAAGTGTTGCAACTGTTGTCATTCTGAGACATATCTGTTTGAATAGAATCAACGAAGACCTCAATCTGTTTGCTGGCTCGTTTGCTTCTAGAGCCAAGCTTCTCCTTTGTGTCTAGTCTTTTGCCATCTCAAGTTCTGATCGCACCTATCTCGTTTGCTTTCCGCAAAAGTTGATCCAGACGTGTACATATATTATCCTTGCTCGTCACACTTCAGGTCAAATCTCATCAGCCCATCAGCTCGCAAGATGGCCAATCCAGGTGTCGACCCCTGGTCATATCAATTGCCGTATCGATACCCTGATTTCAGCCTCCAAGTCTACGATTTCGACCTTAGCGATCCTGTTTATCACAGCGATGGACGTGATCTAGGAAACTCAGATCTGATCAGAGTGCCGGATCATGTATTCCTCAGCCACCTTACCGAATGCTACAACCTCAAGGCTAAAGTTACCATCTATTCAGGTAAGTCTCTAGCTCAAGTCCTTGCTCTGAAATCTGGTCAGGAGTTAATACTCGAACGATGAAGATCATTACACCAATTTCATCGGACTCCCTCGTGGGTACGGCTTGTATGCCAAAGCTCGCCCGAGTGGTATTGGCATCGATTTGATCGTCGTTGGACACCCGACTGGCCGACCGTATTTGACAATGGAATCGTTTTGTGTGCATGTTCATTACATGATGCTTGAAACCCTTGATGAGTGCAGCTGCGAGTTGTGTACAGTAGCAAAAGAACTCTGACAGGCGTCTGAGAAAAGAGGCAGCGGGAGCGGGAACAACTCGCGAAGAGATCAATGCACAGATTCCAAGTGTTTAGAAGTTACGTAGAGGACCGGAAAACCATGCTATCTTCCTTAGTCTTCCATCATCTTGATGCTTCTGTCCCTGGACGCAGACTGGACATCAAAAACTAGCTGTCAAAAGGCAGGGTGCTTTTGATCATCGGATAATGTTCCACTGAGAGTGCTTGTTTCTTCATGCTCTCTTTGGACAGCGTACTTATCTGTAAAAGCATCTTGCATTTTGACGGATATCTACAAAGGTAGCTCGAAAGGCTGAGAGAGATCAGTCTTGGCTTTTTCGATCCCCCTACACTTACCCCTGAACGCTCCTTCCAGCTTTTTCTTGATCAGAGCCTCCTTCCCTGAATGACCACTTGTTGTGGTTTTTCCCACTCGCACCAACTAATGCTGATCGGTCTCTCCTTCCTGGACAGAATGAACAACGTCATGCAGTCAACGCGTCTCGATGGGAAGCCCATCTCTCTTCTCTTTTCCCTTTTCCCCTTTCTGGACGGCTGGAGTATCATCGCTGTACCTCAACACAATAGTTTCCGATTACACTCTTGATATAAGACACGATAAGCCCAGCCAGGCTCGACGATGTCTAGACGCAAAGCGAAGCAAAGCAGCACCAAGCCCAAAGTTGACAGATCCAAAGTCAACAAAACCCCAAAGGAGACGCCCCTCTTCGTATCCGGGATCATCAATCGCATCAGAAAGCGTCATCTCCCAGTCTCACAGATCACGAAGCAAGTCATCATCGCCGAAACATCACGCGAGTACCCAGATCTCCACCAGAAGAAGGCCAATCGAAAAGCAAGATCAGCTTTGAAGCATCTTCTCAAGTAAGTCACTATCCCAAAAGTGTGAGACTGGCATTGTTACTGACTATGCTAGGGACACCCACGAAGATGAACGACAGTGGATGTTGAACTGGACAAGGTCTGTGGTAGTCAAGAAAGAGACAAGCACTGGCAAGGTCGAGGAAGCGGACAACGTCAAGCTGGAGGATGAAGAAGACCAAGACGATGTCGATTACTGTCAGTTATCCTTGATATACCTTGCAGACCACGTCCAGCCCATCTGTCTACGTATCATATTACTGACGACCTGAGCTATCCAGACAAGCCAAAGATCCATTTTGACCAGAAAGACGCGTTTGAAGGTGCCGACGTCTCAGACGTGGACATGGAAATCAAAGATGATCCCTATGGTCCCTTGACCTTGAATTTCAAGATCAACAGTAACCTTTGAAACACGAGCCCTGGCTCGACACATCCAGATTCGCTCGGACAAGCTCTCGGACCACGGGTGCCAGCATATCTTACCAATCTTGTTCGACTGCACAGCAGTTCTCTCACCTCCATGCCACCAACGGTGGTGCGTCGAACAAGAAATGAGAAGGGCCTAGCGAAGCATATCACCGTGTTGCTCTGCTACTTTTGCACGAGCCATCACAGGTAGTTGTCAAGAACATTCGCTCAATGTATATCGGTGTATAAGTAGGACCGTTTTATTGCCAGTATAAGTACTAAATCAAAAGCACTATCTGAAGCCAAAGAGAAAAACGAAATCAGAGTCAAAAAGTTCCATCAAGGAGAATCGAAGAGGAAAAATCCGAAAGTAAAAAGCATCATCAACAATATAAGGAGTGTGTGTGTTTTGTGCAAAACGACAGACAAAAGAAACACCCTGAACATCCCATCTCATCTCATCTCATCCCTCGGTGCGCAAGGCTCGAAAGATCAGCAGTCTTTAGTAACCGCCACCACCGTAGGTAGGGATAGCGGGAACGGTGCTGCAAACCTGCTTGCCGGTAGTGTAGATGCTAGTATAAGGCACAGTGACAGTAATAGTCTTGCTCTCGATTTCAGGCTTGCTGACAGTAATAGTCTTGACCTCAGTCACAGTCTTAGTCTCTGTCTTTTCAACCGGCTTGGTCTCGGTAGCGACTCCGGTTTCGGTCTTGGTTTCGTAGCCGGTTTCGGTGACGACGACGGGCTTGGAAGTGGTGATCACGTAGGTGGAGTAGGAGGTCTTTTCGGTGATCACAGGTTTGGTGATTGTGGAGGTTGTGGGCTTGGTGATTGTGGTGTAGCCGGTGGAGACGTAGATGGAAGTGCTGGTGTAGCTGGAGACGGTTGGGTAGGGGACGTAGATGGTAGTTGCGGTGTAGGTGATTGTGGTCTTCTGGCCGACGGAAGTGGAAGTGACGTATTCGGTCTTGCAAGAGGTGACAGGCGTGGTCTTTGCGGTGGTCTTTGCGGTGCTCGAAGAAGACTTGGAGTAGCTTGAGCTGCTGCTCTTGGAGTAGCTGGAGCTGCTCGACTTTGAAGAACTCTTGGTTTCAGTAGACTTGGTCTCAGTAGTCTTCGTCTTGGACGTGGTCACTGGGTAGGTGGCCGGAGTAGAGTTGGTTTCAGTCGTCTTGCTGTAGGTGCTCGTAGTAGGAGCAGTCTTGGTCTCCGAAGTCTTGGTTTCGTAAGTCTTGGTTTCGGAAGTCTTGGTCTCAGTCTTCTTCGTGGTGGTCTCTACGTAGGTGCTGGAAGAAGGGGTAGGGAAGCCACCGTAGCCGGCGGAGGAAGAAGTCGTCTTGATCTCCTTGGAGCTAGTACTGCTGGGAGCGAACGTGTCGTAAGGCAGAGCGACAGCGAAGCTGCAGAGTGTTAGTTCGAGATGGCTTGCTTTCGATCAAATGTCCTACCTGGAAGCGAGCAAAGCTGCAACCGCGACTTGGGTGTTGAAGAACATCTTGAGAGTGGTCTGGGGGGATAGTGAAACGATAGTGTATGAGCGAGGGAATGGTGCTGTTGTTGCTTTGTCTTGAGATTGTTGTCGAGGATACCTTTTGACAGTGGACATGGAAGGCTGTCTTTATATCTTCGACAGAGCCCCTCATCAACAGGTATGATGCCATCTTGACTCCCATAATGCAGCACGTATTATCGCTTCCCCCATCGATTCTCTAGCGTGGTGGTCATACAACATTCGAGACCCGACTACTCAAGTCCTGGGAAGTAACTCCCGTGCAAGCTGCAAACGTGATGCAGAATGCAAGATGCAAGCTGTATTGGCAAAGTATCCTCGTAGAGACATTGATTCGCCGTACTGCAATTCCAATCATCGAAACGGGTACCAAAGCATTGGGTTTGTTGTGCACTCCATCACCACACGCATGAGGAGGTGAGAAGTAGTTTCAATAGCTTACAAGATCATCTCGAGAATGTCTCTACGCCGGGATCGGATGCGTCGTGCAACTGAGCGGGTCCACCACTCCCTCTGTCAGGCACAAAGATATGCTTTTCTTTGTGCCTGGCATCGGACTTTAAAGATCATCGACTCGGAATATTCGTAGGTCCAAGTAAGCAGCGCAGTGCGACGAGGAGATCCATTGTTAGATTTTTGTGCTATGGAGGCGACCGAATTGCGAGTGCTAAAGACCAACCGCTTTGCTGACTGCTTCCGCTTACAGACCGCTTCTCAACCAAGTAGTCCAATTTGAGCAGACAAGGAAGTCGAACACGAATGTCGAGCAGAGTAACAGAGAATGTCCCAATGATACTACTAAGTATCGCAGGCGTGCCCTAGGTTCGTGGATTTCAAGATGTCTTGGAAGTGCCGTGCAAGGCTGGGCTGTGCATGTAACGATTGGATCTGGTCGGACGGGATGTTGCATACATCCCGATCGAGCACGTGCAGAAGAGGCGGCCATAAATAGGTGGAACCTTTGGAAGAAAACCGAGTTACACAGAAACTACCGGACGGAACAGGCCTGGAAAGCACGGCACGGACCGGTTCATCTCGTTGTTTCTCCTCATAACACTGACGGGAACGAATCATGGCTACTCACATCAACGGCATGGTTCCTGTATGGTCCCAGCGACTGCATGTCCGTACCTCGCTTCGAGGTCGGGATGTGATGTTCAATGCAGGTGCGGGGCCGTACCCTTGGGTGCGGAGAAGGGGCGCAGGGAGTTCTCATTTGATCCAAGATTCAACATCTCCTGCTACAGATGCACGACGTAACTTACAAGAGTCTGCAGACGGTTTGAGCAAATACCAAGTGCGATGAGGCCATGTTTATTGGGCACGAGCCAATAGGAGAAAGATCCGGAAATTGAGGGTGGTGTTGACCTCATGACGAAAAGAAGAAAGCGTTACCGTTCACGTCCTTGCGCACATGATTGGTATAGTCCTTTGTCGGGTCGAAGTCTTCCCATGTGCTGGCAGGAAAAATGTGCTTGTTCCTCTCGTACCAGCGTCGATCGACGACCTTTGTCGAGTTTGAGTCGTCGCCGAAGCCCTCGAGGTCGGCGTCAGGAACGGCGGGTGACTGCATCTGCGCCTTGGACGTCTTGGATGGAGCGGTAGGAATTGACAAACCTCCCGCTGGGGCAGAAGCCGAGGTGTCGAGGGAAGTATTCGCTGTCGGTTCCGCAGAGTGAGGGAACAGCGGGCCATTGTAGCCGATAGTCTTGTTGACCATAAAATAGTAGAACTCATAGTGCTGGCATGCCGTCAGTAAGCTGCATGCTGAGACATGGATGGAAACGTACATGAGGTATGATGATATCGCCCTTGACCAGCATCAGGTCGTCGACGCCAACGCGGGCCCACTCACGTCGAGCCTTGTCGCTGCCTCCGACTTCTGCACCAACCTTCCTTGCTCGATCGAGGAACAGCCAGACCATGTCCCCCTTCTTCATGCGGCACTGGCCCCCAGGGATGTTTGTGCCGTCGTAGAAGACAAAAGGGAGCAGGAAGTCCGTCTGCTTGACTGCTTCCTGCATGACGAGAAAGTCTTTACGAAGTTGTTCCCGTGTCTGTGCCTCACGCAAGAGGGCTGACTTTGACATGGATTTGGCCATGAAGCCGACACTTGAGTTCGCAGCGAGGCGCTTCTTGATAGGTGGACTGTCATCTTCCTCGTTGATCTTGTCTTCTTTTGTGGCTGCAGGTGTGCTTGAGCGAGACTTCAACGATTCGGTCGGTGTCTGACTGTCGTTGTCTTCATCGTTGCCGAACGACAGGGCGCCTTTCTTGACAGTCTTGCGTTTCTTCTTGGATGGCTTGAACGTCGGGTCACTGCACTTGTTCTGTTGGCCATGATTTCTTGACAGGACGGGTGTATACGTACGAGCTGTCTGTTGCACTGGCAGGAGTGGCACGACCAGATTCCAGTGCTTCTCGTTCCTTTGCGTCTATGGCATCTGCTCTTCGTTTCCTAAAATCGTCGAGTTGGACAAGACCGACGGTTTGCGCCGACAAAATGTCATCGGCCGTCTTTGCCTGGGTGGTGAAGCGGGAATTAGGAGTAGATGTACCCGAGTTACCTTCTGAATCCATGATCGGAGTCGAGAAAGGTCGATAAGTTGAAGATGGCTGATTCGCTGCTCGATCAGTTGATAAGGTCTCTATCAAGACGCGAGAAGGAGCGCTCCAGGCTGCCAAGGCCTTCACATGCGCGATGCGACCAACGACGGATACGTCATCCGAATATTTTATTGTTGGCATGAGTCCACTCAGAGTGTCTGCTCTACGAGATCGACCATGTCAGGAGAAGACTACCCTTCAGACGACGACAAGAGTTTCGTCTCGGCTAAATCCTCGCACCATGTGAGCGGGCAAGACGCTGGCCATCCGCCCTCTGCCTCACGTTTCTCGCCGGAAGAGGAAGCCGTACGTCGCAGACACCGCCGCTTGCTGTATCACGCGCTGATGATCGGAAGTCGTTATTAGCAGAGTCCAACAAACTCAAAGCGGATGCCAATTCTCTATTTGCTCACGGCTCCTTCGAGGAAGCAGTCCAGACGTACGATCGCGCCCTCTCATCATGTCCCAACTACCTCGAGTACGAACTCGCCGTACTACACTCGAACATTGCCGCCTGTCACATCAAGTCGGAACAATGGAAAGAAGCCATCGACAGCGCTACAAAGAGCATAGAAGCACTAGAGCGGATCGATCCTCTACCAAAACCCAAGGAGTCACAGGGTACTGGTCAGGGCAAGCTTCAGACCCAGTCGGCACCATCGGCCGTCGAGGAAATCGACGACGAGACAGCAGAGAAGATCGAAGCTCTAGAGAAGAGTGGCAGGACACGAGATGATGTACAGAAGATTCGCGTCAAAGCCTTCCTAAGGCGGGCCAAAGCTAGATCAGAGACCGGTGGGTGGGCTGCTCTACAAGGAGCATACGAAGGTAACACTGTCCTCTACGAAAAGACACGGCAATACAAGTCTGACTTCCTCTTAGACTACACGTTCCTTGCAACGGTAACAAACCTATCACCACTGGACAAGAAGACTGTACAAAAGTCAATGGCTGAAATCGGTCCCAAGCTGGAAGATGCCAAATCCAAAGAAATGGCCGAGATGATGGGCAAGCTAAAGGGCCTCGGAAACAGCATTCTGAAGCCATTTGGTCTGAGTACCAACAACTTCCAGTTTGTAAAAGACGAGAACAGTGGAGGGTACAGCATGAACTTTAACCAGAATACCTGATCTTGCAAGACACATATACAAACACTCAATAGTAGACGCGTCTTTATGTCGATATGAACTAATTTGGTATCTCATTGAGCTTCGTGGTGATTATGGTTCGTCTCTATGTCCGAATGCTGCTGGAGCGCTTTTTCGTCATTAACGGTTCATAATTACTTTTCCAAGTAATGGAGGGTATCAATCCGAGGCGACTTCTTTACTCGACCTCCTCGATCTTGCTCGACTTGGAGGCACCAGCGTTGGCCTCCTCAGTCTCCTCAAGTTCCGGCATGTCGTCGTCATCGTCGTCGTCTTCGCCCTCGTCGCCACCCATGCCAGGCATACCACCTCCCATGCCGCCCATCATACCCTGAAGAGCACTGAGGTCGGGCATGCCACCGGCACCACCAGCGCCGCCACCAAGCTTGGAGAAGTCTATGCCGCCAAAGCCACCGTCACCGCCCATGCCGCCCATACCCTCCATACCGCCGCCCATGCCACCGGCACCACCCATGCCACCCATGCGGGCCATGTAGTCGTCGTCCTCGGGAACGGCGTCCTGCTCATCCTCGTCGACCCACTAGTGAAGAAGTCAGTATGCGTCGAAAGACAATAGTCTGGAAGAGAAGCGCGTACCTTGTCGAAGTTGGTCTTGAGGTAGTGAACCTTTTGCTTGTCCTTGAGGAGACGGGGCCAGTACTCCTCCTTGAGCTCCTTCTTTCTGAGGACCAGCTCAACCCAGCGGGAAGAGTGGTTGATCTTGCTCTCCTTGGGGTCGATCTCGGCGAAAAGGTCCATCTTGACGTGGTAAGTGGCCTTCTTGCTCTCTGAGTAACCGGTGAATTCGAGCGATGAAGATTGCAGGTCGAGCTTCAGGTTCTCAGGCTTGACATCGGGGACAACGATGGTCATGTAGATGTGGTTCTTCTCGGGCTCAGTGGTGGATGAGCGCTGGGCCCAGGTGACTGCGCGTGAGAGTTAGCATGTTTCGCAAGCAGTCAATTCAACATGGGGCGGCGTACCCTCGGGGACCATCTGCTTCAAGCCCTTGACGTCGGTAGTGTTGGTAGGTTGCTCCATGATGTATGATGCTGTGTATGGGAGATTGGAATGAAATGCGACGAAGATGTCTTTGTTGTTGAGTATTATGGTCGGGAGTCTAGAAAAGACCTTGCAAGTCGTCAGTCGCTCGTTTCTGTGGGGTCGCAGTCTAGAATACACGCGAAGCAAATGGAATCCGCCGAATGTTGTTCCACGCAAACAGATAACAAACAGCCAACCCGCATGGAAATGGAACTTACTGAACAGCGAGCTATGTAATGCGCACGCTTCCGATGCAACACAGCAATATAATGTTTTCGAATTATCACAGATGTGAAGCGTCCTGTCGAGGCTGCTGGAAGCTCTTGGAGCTTTGATGCTTTGATCGCGGGGGAGGGCGGCCGAACACACGTATGCCAAGCACTTGCCGATAGCGATAGTAGCCAAGGCAGCGTGCTTGTCCAATGTACGGACTCACTCATTCCCTCACTCATCCTCACTTGCGTGTCCGAGGTGTTTTGACGACATCCATAGCGCTCTGACATGCTATGAACCAGGGCTATAAATCATACCATCCTCAAGCATGCAGTCGGTAAAGAGCTTCCTCTGGGGCCCGACTCCCGAGGAGCAGGTTAGCCAGCATTCGCACCTCTCTGCTGTCGCAGTCTGTCTAATAGTCGCAGAAAAGAAAATGTAATACCCTGATGCGCCAACAAACTCGCCAGCTCGATCGCGAAATTCAAAAGTTGAAGCAGCTGGAAGGCAAGACCAAGACCTTCATCACCCAAGCCGCCAAACGTGCCCAGCGCAACCCTTCGCAAGCAAAACAGGCCGCCCAGGAAACCCGCACCTTCGCACGAGAGCTCATAAGAGTGCGCAAGCAGAGCGCGAGGTTGGCTACCAGCCAGGCACAACTGCAAAGTGTAGGCATGCAAATCAACGAAGCCTTCTCGGTACGGAAGATCGAGGGAAGCATCAAAGCAAGTGTTGGAATCATGAAGGACGTCAACACTTTGGTGCGCCTACCCGAGTTGACTGGCACCATGCGAGAATTGAGTCAAGAGTTGATGAAGGCGGGCATTATCGAGGAGATGATAGGTGACAGTCTGCCCGACAACGAACTGTTGGAAGATGAGGAGGAAGAGGCAGAGAGCGAGGTCGACAAGGTGCTCAGCGAGGTGCTCAAGGACAAACTACCTACGAATGCACAACCACTGGATCTCCCTCCTGTCCAGGCGGCCGAACCCGAGGAGGAGGAAGACCAAGAGGAACTGCTTGCTCAGATGAGAGGGCGCCTCGAGGCCCTGAAGAGTTAGAGATGGACAGTCACTACACGGCGTTTGGGCGCGATGGACGACAGGAACGGGTTTTGGTGTTCTCTTCTAATTGCGCATATTCTCCGACCGAAACTATTACCACAATACTACGATACCTTACTTCCATGGGTGGTTTGTTTACAGTCATGCATGCTAAGAGACGAGATGAAACCGAAGTGAGACTGCACTGAAATCCGAGACACAATTCGACCGAGACAAGACTTCAATTCGACGACGACTCAATAGTCAAAGTCGACTCGTTCCATTGAGAGACAATAACAGCTCGACTTGGTATCGCATGTTAATAGCGATGGGCCGGATTAGGCTACGACGACGAAAGCGGTCTGTGCTGGGGCGCTAGAGAGCTGCCTCGCTCCTTCCCCAACTCTCTTCGACACTCTCCTTTCCCTTCTCACTTCCATCAAACCCACCTCACAGAGACACTTTTATCCGTGTTTCTCCATCCATCTTCGTCGCAACTCGTTCTTAATCTCGCGTCGCGTCTCACCAACTCGCGCTCCATTGCCGCTCACGCGACGACTTTGCGACAAGCCACACCACTTTCAGCCCGTTCGACTCCACGTCTTACATACCAACCTCATCAAGAGACATCGCATCTACGCTTTGCCAACTCACTCGAATCTCTCTCTTCTATAATCACTTCGTCGCCACACGTCGACTTTCATCCAGGCTTCCTGTTATCATACGGTAGCCAGCTTTTCGCGCTCAAACATCCATAACTCACACATACCTTCCTCGCAAACACACATACAATATGTCTTCCAAGCTTGACCAGAGTCTCGAAGAGATTGCCGGCACTCGCCGCAACGACGCTCGTCGCACTCGCCGCTCCAACAAGCCCAGAGTCTCTACCGGAGGTGTCGCCAAGAACACCGCTCCCACAAAGCCCGCCGGTCGTCAACCTAAGGCTCACAACGCCGCTGCCGCCCTCGCTGGTGCCGCTCTTCCCGCTACTGGAGAAAGCAAGATCATTGTCAGCAACCTGGTATGTCGACCTGCATCCTCCGCCGAATTGCATCCGCTAATACAATCAGCCTTCCGATGTTACGGAGCAGCAGATTAAGGTACGTTGACCGATACATGGCCGAACGGATAAATGGTCCATTTTGCGCGACTCTTTCTTTCGATCGTACCTACATTGCGCCTTCCTTTCCCTTCCTTGGAGTTGGCAAGAGCATCTACATACATGCTCGTCCACGAGTACTGCCAGACCAGATGCACTCATTCCTAGCACTTTGCTCGCCTGTCAAGGCTTGATGCAATGCGAAGACGGAACCGAGTAGCACGCGCGCTTTGCAAGAAACCTATACTCGGCAATGTACTGCTTGGCAAGCAGATTCATCCAGATAGGTGCAAGCGTTGAAGGTCATGAGGCTTGGACATATGTCCAGAACGCCACGGTTCGTTCCTGATTGATCCCGGCGCCTGCGTTCCGAGGACAATTCGACCGAGCATCAATGAGCACAGCAGCAGACACGCCGAACTTCTTGGGTCGTATATTTGAGAGTTGCGTCTTATCTGGCACAGGTTTTAGGCCGCGGACCATTCTTGAATTCTCACATGGCGCATGAGTACGCCTAGATCAATCATCGAAGACCGTGTGGGTTCATGGATCTTCGATGCTGGCTTGATGGGGCCATACGCGACTCCTCTTACACACTGGGGTGTATGCCGTCTTCGAGAGACCCAGTGGGATGTTGAGTGGTTGACGGATTATGCTGTGTTTCGGATACTAATTTCTGCTGCTCGCTCATTGGTGCTCAAGTACCAAACTTGACATGCCGAATGCTCATGCCTGGCCTTGCTCTGCCGTCCGCTGGATTATGGATACCCGTTGCGATTCAAACTACCTCCAGATGTGGACTAACACCTCGCCTTCAGGAATACTTCTCACAGAGCGTTGGACCCGTCAAGAAGGTCCTCCTCAACTACAACAAGAACGGCCGTAGTGTGGGCGTCGCCACCATCATCTTCTCCCAGGCACATCACGCAGCCGAAGCTGCCAAGAAGCTCGACTCCGTCAAGGTCGACGGCAAGCCCATGAAGGTATGCTCAATCTGGATCGTGCTCCAAAGACTGGACACTTGCTGACACAGTCAACAGATCGAGGTCATCCTTGGTGCTAAGTTCGCCCCCACTCCTTCTGCACCCAAGTCTCTCGGTGACCGTATCCAGTAAGTGTAACTGCGTGATCCTATACCGACACCCGTCTGACCATTTGTTCAGGGCACCAAAGGCAAAGAAGGAGAACAACAAGCCCAAATCAGCTGCCGCAGCACCCAAGCCTGCCGCCGCTGCTGGTGGTGCTACCAAGGCCGCCGGTCGTGCTGGTCGCAAGGCTGGTCGTGCTGGCCGTCCCAAGCCCAAGACCGTCGAGGAACTTGATGCTGAGATGAGCGAGTACTTCGACCCCAACGCTGTCGCACCTGCCGCCAACACCAACGGCGCACCTGCACCCGCCGCAGCTCCCGCTACTGGCGATGCCACCATGGAGGACGAGATCATGTAAAAGAAGATTCACGATTCTTTCTTTCCGCCTCAACCCTTTTCTTATTTCTTCACCACCACTCGAAACGCAAAACCGCAAATCAAACTTGCAACGGAGAGGGTGGCATGCTCGCACAAGAGCATAGGTAAACCCGTTTTTGAAGATTGCTTTCTTTTTTCTCATGGATGTAGCACGGCATGAAGGATGGACAGATGGCCTTCGGTTGGTTCATGGCTCGCATAAATCGAAAACCAAAAAAACATCTTTAATCTCACCTCATGACTTGAATTGAATCGTGAAGTCGACTTGTGGAAGTGTATTGAATTTTGGCATTTTCTCGAAAGTGTTCTGGCTATATAGTTTTTCTGTCTCGCTCTGTGATATATGCATACCGTGGAAGCTTGTGCCGCCTTGAGCAAGAAGTCGAGCTCAGATAGCATCCCAGACCTCGAGCCAAGGGACCTGAGAAGTGAATGCAGGAGTGCGTTCTTCTCCCTCTGGCCTCAGATCTCTTGCGGGACATGGCCTTGCAAACCATCGCCTTGTTCCGCTTGGCCTGCAGGATCATTGGTAAGGAGGCGGATCCGTAGAGATGTTGAAGCAAAGGTGCTGTCCAGACCTCGGTAGTGCGCAGACGCTGCTGAGGTCGGAAGTGAGATATGCGATCCAGATTACCTGAACTGCACTCATATCTGAGGTAGGATATCTTTGCAGCTTTGATGCCGATGAAGCTGATGTTAATCTGCTGGTTTGTCGGAAAGCGCGCGCAATCTGCGCCACGCGTGTGATTCATGGCACTCAAGTAGCATCCGCCTTGTTCCCATTAGTAGCAACAGCCTGGCCATTACCATTGGTAGCAGCAGCAGCGGCATTGCCGGCAGCACCTCCCCTGGCACGACCTCCTCTGCCTCTGTTCGGAGCATTGTTACCGGCGTTCTTGTTACTGGCTTGAGCGTTGCGACCACCTGAGGCCTGCCTGTCTTTGTACTCGAGCACTTCAACCGCACCTTGAGCAACTGGAACGCTTTTCTTGGACATGGCAGCTTTCAAACCCTCGTTGTCTTTGAACTCGGCAAGAGCAGTGCCCTTGCGCTTGTCAATCTCGACCTTGACGACAGGTCCGAAAGTAGACAAGGCAGCGAGAAGAAGTGCCTCAGTCACACCCTGAGAAGCATTGGCGTGCTTCAGATAGGCCTTTGTGGTGCTGCTGGCCGAGTTTGCTGATGCCTTGGGCTGCTTGTTTGGAGGTGTAGGAGCCGACGCTGGTACAGAAGCAGCGGCGTTGTTTCCTTTTGCAGCTTTGGGGGCCTTGGGAGCGGGAGGTTGAGCGGGCTTCTTCAGAATGCCAGTGGGAGCAGGAGTCGGAGGCTTCGAGTCCTCCTGTGCGGACGTCTGGGCGACTGCCTTGTCCTTGTTGCGGCCAGATCTTGATTTGGCTGGTTTAGCTGGGGTAGCGGCGGCATTAGTAGCAGGTTCAGCAGCAGGTGCAGGAGAGGTCGTCTTGGAAGCTGCTGCTGCTGCAGAGGTGTCCTTTCCACCACGCTTGGTAGGAGGGTTCAAGCCAAGATCTCTCTGCAGCATAGACTTGATGGTGTTGTTGTTGGGAGCACCACGTTCACGCTTGCGGCTTGAAGTAGGGGTAGAGGCGGCTGGTGGTGCAGGAGCAGCAGGTTGAGATGACTGGTTCTTCTTGTCCTTTGCGAGGAGCTTGACGGGCTGTTTGGCGTCGGACTTGTGGTCGCGGCCTCTAGCCTGCGACTTGTCGGACTGCTTCTCTTCCTTGTGCTTCTGGTTGGCCCTAGCCTTGTTTTGCTTCTTCTCGCGCAAGTCGTCCAACAGAGGGGTAGACGAAACCTTGTCTTTGGGCTTTTCCTGGGCAAGAGCCTGGTCGAGGGAAAGAGGTTTGGTGACAGGCTGGGTCTCGCGCTCGAGGAAGGCGATAAATTCCGGATCCTGGTCGATGGTACCTTGACGACCGTCGTGGCGCTGCTTCGTGGTAGGGATGCGCTGGTTGGGAGCAAAGGCCAAAGAAGGCAGGAGTTGCTTGAACTGAGGATCCTTGTGCGAGCCTTTCGCATCGTGAAATGAGAGCTGCAAGAAGTGAGTCTCGAAGGGCTTGATGTGCTGCTCGTTGGTCAAGTGAAGGTATGCGCGGGACTGCAGGGACGTCTTTCCAGGAGCCTTGATCTTTCCACATCGGTATTCCAGCCAGTCGATCTTGTTGCTGGGCACTTTCCAGTCGTCGCCGAGAGCGCCGAGGAACTCATCCTTAGTGAGGGCGGGAGGCAGTCGGCGCACGAGGAGTTTCAAGCGGGCAGTGTTCTTGGGCTGGTGGTTCTGCTTGCCGGAATGTTGGTGTTGAGGCTGACTCGGTGAGTCGGCATGGTTGTGATTGGCGCCCTTTTTGGCCAGAACGACCATGGGCTTGGGCGGCATTAGGAAGGGGATAGGTAGGCCGCGCTGGTCATGAGGAATAGTCAACAGAGTTCAGGCTGGCAGACGTGCAATCATGCGCCTTCCCTGTGCGGAGAGACGCCTAAGACGCTTCAGCATGATACAGATAGACGGCGGGAAGCCACGCACAGACCACGCCGGTCCCGCGAAGTGACACGCTGACGCCGCCGGCATGAATGAAACCATCGCATTTTTTGTCTCATACACCCCCCTAAACCACCCATACGCCCTTCTCTGCCGTGGACCTGCCTACAGAACATGGCCAGAGAAAGTCAAGTCCCCCAACCGGGCCCCGCCCGCCTGTCTCCCGGCGCCGGCCCTGACGAATGGCTCGAGCAGGCCAAGCAGTGCAAGTACCTGCCCGAAGCCGATATGAAGCGCTTGTGCGAAATCGTCAAAGAGTGCCTGATGGAGGAGTCCAACATCCAACCAGTCAACACTCCAGTAACCGTATGCGGCGACATCCACGGCCAATTCTATGACTTGCTCGAGCTGTTTGCCGTTGCTGGTGGCATGCCCTGCGACAACAACCCGAATGAACCCCAATCCGAAGCCCCGAAGCCTGAGCCTGCCAAATCGCCCCTGCCCAAAGGCTTCTCAGCTGCCGATATCGAGCCTCCGTCCCAGATCAACGACCCTCGTGTTAAGCGCAAGATGAAGCGTCGTTTCCAACGTGACAGTGCCTACACCTCATCCGCCTCGAATGCTTCCGACGACCTTGGTGACTACTTTGAAGGAGATGATGGTCAAGAAGGAAGCGAACTCAGGGGTCGCGTGAGGAGTCGCAGCAGCGGATCCGACCACAGAGGTCCTGCTGGAGGTGGCGACATTGACGAATCCGACCAAGAAGACGATGACGATGACAGCGACAGTGGCATCGGAGGCAGTCCTGAGGCTTCCCGGAAAAAGCAGCCCGGTTCAAGCAGCAACAACAACGGAAAGCAGAACTTCATCTTCCTTGGAGACTTTGTTGACCGTGGATACTTCTCCCTTGAGACCTTCACATTACTCATGTGCCTGAAGGCAAAGTTCCCGGATCGCATCACCCTTGTACGCGGAAACCACGAGTCAAGACAGATCACTCAGGTTTATGGTTTCTACGAAGAATGCCAGACCAAGTATGGAAATGCCTCGGTCTGGAAGTCTTGTTGCCAGGTCTTTGATTTCCTTGCTCTCGCTGCAATCGTCGATGGCAAGGTGCTGTGTGTACACGGTGGCTTGAGTCCTGAGATCCGCACATTGGACCAGATTCGCGTTGTTGCGAGAGCCCAAGAGATTCCACATGAGGGAGCTTTCTGTGACTTGGTATGGAGTGATCCTGAGGAAGTCGATACATGGGCCGTCAGTCCCAGAGGTGCTGGATGGCTGTTCGGTGACAAGGTTGCAACAGAGGTATGTTGATTGCTTGGTATCTTACCCCTGAATGTTGCTTACACAGAATGCAGTTCAACCATGTCAACGGTTTGCAACTCATTGCACGCGCACATCAATTGGTCAACGAGGGTTACAAATATCACTTCAAGAACCAGGATGTAGTAACTGTTTGGTCGGCACCAAATTACTGCTACCGATGCGGTAACGTTGCCAGTATCATGACCCTTGGCGAAGATCTTGAGCCGGACTTCACCATCTTCTCCGCTGTGCCAGATCACAGACGTGCTGTTCCTGCAGGCAGAGGAAGGACAGGAGAGTACTTCTTGTAAACTCAGCTGCTCGGCCTTTATGGCTTGTTATGGCATATTTGCTAGACTTTCTTTTTCACGTCTCGATCTTTTGGGCGCATTACAACACGAAGCGGAGTTTTGGGATAGGCAACATGGTTCTGGCGAGGCTATCCTCATAAGGCGTTTCGAGGTTTTTGGTGGGTACCTCTATGCACGTTAATGATCATTCGAATGATGCCAGCATGTTTGGGGAGGAGGTGCGTTGACAGCTCTACGCATCCAGACAAGGGATCAACATGCTGCTCCCTGTGTACGATATACTATTTTCTTTGTCCTTTTCCTTACCTAGTACTCATCAAGACATGATAAAATGAGAAATCAGAAGAATGTTCTACCGACGGCTGGTGTCACGAACGGTCCACGCGATCGCCTCCTATGCCGTGACGGATGCGGAAGATGCGAGTGCTAGCGGTCTCGTGGCATCACACTTGACGAAAGGCAGGAACGACCATGGAATCAGATCAAAGCAAGCCATCTCTCTCGATGGCTCTGCTTTTCTTCGACACACAACATTCATCGTAACGAACATTGGTTTTCCTCAACGATCAACACTCATCGATAATCAACGGTATTGATAGCAGACATCTTTGACCCTCTCGCTGATTGATCCATTTGGACGACTCCATACGGTAAGCTATACCATCTCCCCCTCTCCTCGTCTCCACAATGAAACCATCTCATACATCCATACAGACATAACTCGCCAGACTCGCTGTCAAGCTGAGTGTCTAAACATTGTTTGCTCTTCAGGACATACCATTGTTTGTGCCTCTGCATACCTATCTACCACCACGAGCGTTGAACGGCCGGTCAAGAAGTTATGAACCGACGATATGGCGGCGCATCGTTGCTACTGGGTGAACTGTCCAGCGAGACCCCTTCAGACGGCCCGCGAGCTCTACGTGAGTTGCTGCCTGGCAGCAATCCTTTCGTGTTACTGATGCCTATCGTAGAACCATGCCATAGGTCACGTTGGCAAACGTAGCCTCGAACTTTTCGGCAAACGTAGCTTCGGAAATCTCAAGTGTCGGTGCGCTTGGAATAATTGCGGCCACGAGACACTTTTTCGCTTCGTATTCGACAAACACATGATAGGCCATATCGACGACCTAAGTTTCAGCTGTTTACGATCTGGCTGTTACAAGTACTGCGGTAACAAGAAGAGCTTGGCAAGTCACCAGAAGAGAACGGGACATTGACACACTTCGTACTTGGAGGAGCCGGAGCTAGACTCGAGGCCGGAGTCAGGGCTGAACATGAGGTTGAAGATGGACATTGTAGTCATTCGTTAGCAAAATACACAGTCGCGGCTGAACTTGTATTCTCTCGCACTGGAATTTTCGAGATTTCGAGAGGCTTTGTGCATCTTAGCAGGTGTGATTTGAGGGTGATGCTGGAGAGGAAAGAGGTGACAAGTTCTCTACTCTACCATAACACGTGCTCAGAAGGCGGTCAAGCCTCCCCCGCCAAAGTGCTTGGCACGAGCATCAGAAAGTGTGACGCCGACCTCGTCGTCGAATCGCGAACAGCTGCTCTGTTATATCGAAATACACAACAAACCGCCCAACATGGATATCCGCGTACTCCGATCAAGCGACATTCCTCATGTCCAGCAGACCAACATCACCAACCTGCCAGAAAACTACTTTTGCAAATACTACATGTACCATGCCATGAGCTGGCCGCAACTCAGCTACGTCGCCGTCGATGTGTGTCCGCCTTCCGATTGAATACATATTCAAGCACTCCGCAAGAAGAAAGAATAGATTGCTCATACATGTCGCCTTTCTTTCCAGGTATCGCGCCCGCAAAAGACACCCTACGACCCACCCAAGATCGTCGGCTACGTTCTCGCAAAGATGGAAGAGGAGCCCAGTGATGGTGTTCCTCACGGTCACATTACCTCTCTCAGTGTCATGCGCACGCACAGAAGACTAGGTCTCGCCGAGAAGCTGATGAGACAAAGTCGTATGTTTTATACCACTTCTCTCTGCTCAGGATCTAGCAAGCGCTGACGGGACACACACACAACAGAACGAGCAATGGCAGAGACCTACGGCGCCAAATACGTCTCATTACACGTCCGCGTTTCCAACAAGGCAGCACTCGCCCTCTACCGCGACACCCTCGGCTTCAAGGTCGACGGCACAGAAGCCAAATACTACGCCGATGGTGAAGACGCTTTCGGCATGAAGATGATCCTCGACCACTTGAAGCCCAAGCCCAGCGACTGGGACGACGAGACTTTCAGAGAAGAGGAGGAAAGCAGTGCTGGTGCTGCAGATGAAGGTGACGATGTAGGCAGTTTGGGGAAGAAGAACAACAACAAGGAGGAGCAAGAGTTGTTGAAGAAGGTCAAGGTCGGTCGTCAATTGGGTGTTGGCGAGCTGGTCGAGAAGAACGAGTCTGCGGCTTAGATGACCTGGATGAAGTCACGACGCTTTGACATGGTTGGAAAAGAATAATCACAAAAAGTTTCCTTTGCCTGTTTTTTGGGCTGGTTCCAACTATCTTTGCCTGGATCGCTACCGGACACTTATGCTTATTTCTCTCGGATGAGATGCTGGGAAGCTGTGTGGTATAGTGAGTAAGTACGACTAAGACCCACTGAAGCAGACCGCCGGCGACATTACAGCGCCTGGATACATTTCACAGAAGGAGCCTTTGATTATCATCAGTCACCTTCATTTGATTAAGCAAAATTCAACTATAGAATATCACTTTCTACGCCACATGCATTGCCACAATGTCCTTGGGAGATTGACCATGCGATCACGACAACGACTCGATACAGGCAAACGAAATCGACACACCAGATCATACCAACCAGACCAGCTCACGAGCCAAGCAGAG
>ERZ794946.333-NODE-333-length-19592-cov-4.878692_pt1 | contig 19592 bp, 7 predicted proteins | sample MGYA00433072_ERZ794946 | MGnify/ENA primary metagenome ERZ794946 (study PRJEB30137, sample SAMN04331413) | food metagenome | isolation source: Y3 must sample point D1 replicate A | place: Australia: South Australia | collected 2014 ...
ATGGGTTGACGAGCTCTTGAAGATTGCAAGGTCCACGAGTCAGGTGAAGCTGGGATAGCTGTCGACAGTGTCTTTCCAGACATGAAAGGTACGAGGGCGGAAAGATGTCGAGGTTGCAGTGGAACCGCTGCAAACACGGTAGGCCAGAACAAAGAGAATCGAACTCGGATTGCGTGAACTTCTCGACTTCTTCCGGAGGCTCTTCGTTGAGAAACAAGATGTGTAGACTGCGAAGGTTGTGCAGCGACTGGATCGCCAGCAAGCCGTCCGTATCAATTCGAGCTTGCGTGGCCGTCGAGATGAAGAGAACCTCCAGCCGCGGCATTGCGCCAAGTCTATAGAGAAAAGATGTGTTTGTTGATGAACACAAGGATAAAGCAAAGACCTTGAGATTGGGAAAGAGCTCCGTCGCAGAGACAATCGTGGCGGGCTCTGCAATGAGCTCAAGCGATTCCACCGCTCGGAAAGGGTAAGGGTTGTGAGTCTTTACAAACTCGAATAGCGCTGGTTTGGCCAAGCGGTCACTAACCGACAAACGCTCGAGCTTTTCAAACCTGGAGAGTTGGAGGATCAGATCACCAGTGAGATTGCTGTTGGTGAACTTCAGAATGAGACTACTGACGTTTTGGACTGCGGCAAAAATCCCAGACAACTCTTTCGCAGACAACGCCGTTCCGACCGAGGTCAACCAGAAGCTCCTCAGATGTGGGCAATTTGACATGAGATCAACAAAGCCTTGGTCAAATTGCTTGTCCAGATTGTGCACTTCCAAAATCTCGACGGATGGCTGGAGGTATTGGGCGACAGGACATGGCCTTTGATTGTGCATGCCTCCTTGATTGTCCAACACAAGGCGCTTCAACATAGGAAATTTGAGTCTTCTGAACAGCGAATGTATGGTAGCGTCTCTGTTCCAGGTAAAATCAAGGTGTTTGATTTTTGAGGCATATCGTTGACGCCTAGCCCGGGTGATGGTAGTCAAAGCGCGGACGTTAAGTGATTCATCACGAACCTGGCCCCAAAGGACAGACGTTGCGAGTTTGAACCATGTGCTATTGACACAAGCAGCCACCGCCAGTAGTGCCTTCGACTGCCTCTCGTCGCTGGCGGCACTTTCAAAAACCAAAGTCAGAAGTTCAAGATTTTGGAGAACTTGATGCCGTCATCTTGTGTTTTGTAGTGAAGTCATTCGATGCGGTGCGTGGGCGAGATGTAGTAATTGCGTACCTATCCTCTTTGTATATGTGATGCAGCGTAGCTGGGTCGTCGTCGTGTAAGTGACTCAACAGCTCGCTGTTCTGAGGTAATTACGAGAATAGGTGGTCGTTCGATCCGCGTCCGTGGAAACTTTATGATTTGTTGTCTCAAAAAACCTTGGCTCGTTGTTGAGCGAACAGCAGCATATTGGGGTTCGTTTCCAATGACGGATAGATATTCATTGGTTTTGGCCCTTCAAAGGTGAGAACGTAGACGGGAGGGGAGGATTTCAGCAATAGAGAAGGACGAAGGTGATAAGAAATGTAGAGTTAAAATTGATACTCGGATAAGAAATGCAACAAAAAGGGGAAAAGCAAACGCAGAGTGTGATTCTTGATTCTTTCGTCGCAGCCATAATCGTTTCATCGCAGAACGCTGCCAGAGCCTTCTCTTTCAATCAAGTCCTACCCTCATAGAAGAACCAAGACATGTTCAGGTAGGTGGGTGGGGGAATTCAACATTTCGACAGTGCAGGAGGGGATTTGGGTGACGGACAAGGAAAATTGGGTAGTTGATTGAGAGAAAAGGAAAAAGAGAAAAAGGGGGAATCCGCCATTAAAACGCCGAGTATTTATGCACAATAGCTCTCGTAACCCAACGCGAGAAAAAGTAGAAAAGAGCACAAAAAGTCGGTTGCGTAAGGAACCTGGTGAGAGGTAGAAGGGAATGCCGGGATGATGGCGCAACGGCAGTTGTAAATGCGTCATGTTCGGCGAGTTGGAGGACGCTGCAAAGTTGGGTATCTCAAAGGCAAAGGACATGGCGATTACAAAATCAGACAAGCCTTTCTCTTCTTCTTTTTGCTAGGGGCCATCATGGGAGTAGGATTCTCTGAAGGTTTGCTAGAGGTCTGGGGACGTCTCTGTTGCTGTTGTTGCGAGTTGCTGTTCTGGGCGGTGAGACTGCCACGGCTGGCTGGGGGAGACTGGTTCAGGCCCTCTGCTTCTGCGACGACGGTGTTGATGGCGGCATCGAAAATCTCGTGGACGCCGGTCATCTCCTTACTACTGCACTCCATGTAGAGGGCACCCATCTTCTTAGCGACGGCCTGGCCTTGGTGGGTGGTGACGGGAGTGAGACCCTGGGTCTTGAGGAGGTCGATGCAGGTGCGCTTGTTACGGAGATCCGACTTGAGACCGAGCAGGATGATGGGAGTGGTGGGGCAGAAATGGAGGACTTCGGGGTACCACTGTGTGTGTTAGTTGATGGGCGTGGATGTTGAGGGTGAGAGTGTGTGTGTCTCGCGTACCTTGTCCATAACATTTTCAAGAGAGTTGGGGCAGTCAATGGCGAAGCAGACGAAGAGCAAATCGGTCTCGGGGTATGAAAGGGGGCGCAGTCTGTCGTACTCTTCTTGACCAGCGGTATCCCAAAGAGCCAGTTCGACAATCTTGCCCGAGGGCTTGTGTTCGCAGTGGGTGATGTAGTTCTCGAAGACGGTAGGCACGTATTTCTGGGAGTCGTGTCAGCTGTGTTTGTCCAAGACCAATGCTGCGAGAGAGTACACACCTCAGGGAAGATGCCCTGGCTGTAGCTGATCAACAGACATGTCTTGCCGCAGCCACCGTCACCAACGACAACAAACTTCTTCGAGTACGCGGGCGGCTCAGTCAAGCCAGTGCCAATCGACTCGCGTCCTGAAGATGTGACTGAACCATCGCTGCGACGGCCACTGTCCCTTCTCTGAGGGCCGCGGCGGAGAGATGTGACGGAAGCATTTTGCAGCCTCGAGTTGTGTCGGTGTGTAGCCGACATGGTGTGTGATGGGCGAGAGGAATCCTGAAGAAGGTTTGTTGGTAGCGGATATTATGCGAGGAATGTGCTGGCGGTTGTGTATAAATCAGTCTGGGCCGGTATGGGCTGGGGGAAGAGTTTGGAGGGGAAGTCGAACGAGAGTTGTACGCTGAGAAGGTCAAGAAATGTAGGCCAGCCTCATCATAATCATGCCCAACTTCAACGGAGACGCTGTTTACACACGGATCCACCGTTGCCCCGGCACCGACGCTCCCAAAGCCACCGCCTTGGCTCCCGCACAAGCCCTGCCGCCGATGACTGAGGATCCTGGATCCACCAGCTAACCCATGCGAACCTGCAAGCACCAACCTTGATCGCTGCTTTCCTTCGCACTGTTGTATCGCAATCGCATATCTAGCCTTGTAACTGTCTCATCTGCAAATCGTTCGAGACTGCCGCCTGCCGTTTAGCTATATTCCACACGCTCAACCCATGGAGTTCCATTCCCCACACTTCATCTTGCTCTGCTAGAGACCCCTCAACATAAGCCTCCTGTTTTCCTGCTCTCGTCGTTTCTCCGTACTGCGCCAGAGAAGCCAACTCGTCTTGCCGCGCGCTTTGCTCGCTAGCGGCTCCAGCACTGTTCAGACAAGACAACCCTCCAAAATCCTCCGACACTGGACTGCCGTCACCGCTTGTCCTCCAACATCATGTCTAATGTCGCTGCCTCTACCCCACCAAAGGATCCTGTTAAACAAGCTCGTGCCTTGACCGAAAACCTGCCAGACGCTGGCCTACGAGGTCTTGACCATTGTGCGTCATCACATGTTCTGTATTCCCCTTCAGCTTGTCCGCATTGCTAATACCCAGAAGACTCTCGCAAACTACCAAGATGGCGTTATCGTCTAAGGCAGTCCCTCCTACCAATTGTCCGATGGGAAACTCCCTATCTGGCCAAGCTTCAACAAACCTGCCGAACTCCCTTCCTTGATTCGTACTTTGCAATGACGGCGAACCTCGGCACGCATACCTTCTTCATGGCTGCGCTTCCTGTATGCTTTTGGTGTGGCTACACTAGCGTTGGTAGAGCGTACGATCATCGGAATTTTCTTGATATGCTAGATTTATACTGACTTGTCGCAGTTTGGTGCACATGCTTGCGTTGGGTGTTTTCTTGAGTGGTTGGATCAAAGATCTGGTATGTCTACCAAGGCCTTTGTCTCCTCCTCTGCAGAGAATTACCATGTCCGGCTCTGCAGCTTTGGAGTATGGTTTCCCATCAACCCATTCGACAAACGCCGTATCTGTGGCATTCTACTTCCTGTATCAACTGCACACCTCGACCGATGATGTTGCTTCGCCGCAGAGATTATTTGGCCTCTGTCTTGGGTACTTCTACGCGATATCAATTGTGCTAGGTCGCATGTACTGTGGCATGCATGGCTTCTTCGACGTGATTGTAGGCAGCACTCTTGGTGCGTTGATCGCCGTAGTTCAGCTGGCTTATGGAACGTCGTTCGACGACTGGATAGCTGCAGGATCTTGGACTCACCCGGCATTGGTTTTCTTGATCGTACTTCTTGCGGTGCGCTTTCACCCAGAGCCAGCGGATAACTGCCCTTGCTATGATGACAGCGTGGCCTTTGCTGCTGTAGTGTTGGGATGCCAGCTAGGGCACTGGCATTTTGCAGGGACGAGTATCGCAGTTGTTGGCGAGCCTCCAGCTACTGTCTTCTTCAGCCTCGCGAAACTTGGATGGCTCAAAACTTTGGCTCGTGTTGTCGGTGGTGTGGTTATCGTGTTCCTCTGGAGAGCTACGATGAAGCCTCTACTCCTAAGATGTCTACCCCCACTCTTCCGATTCCTCGAGACTGGTGGTGCTACTCTGCCTCGGCGATTCTTCACGCAAGCAAGGTAAGAACATCTTCACGTGTTCGCATAAAAACGTGTCTAACAAGTGGCAGCGAGTACAAAAGAGTCCCTCCTCTTCGACAAGACGACAACGTTATCCCATCTGCTTCAGATATCCCAGGAATGCTGTCCAATCTTCGCCATCCTCGCAAACGTGGTATCTCGATCGGACCACAGTCAGAGGCAGATGCTCGAGAATACATTGCCAACAGGGAACGAAAACGTAGAGAGAGTCGTTCCTCTGCCGATGGCAGCGATTCTAGGCCTCGATTGACCAAGAGTGGGTCTTTCTACAACACTACATTAGAAGAAGAACCTACCCTTGTGAAGCAAAGACGTTTTGAGGACGGTTCGGACAGCCACAGACCTGCGACACCGCTTGATACGCCTGGGCAAAAGGGTGACCTTCTCATGCCCGATCCATTTAACGCTCTCCCATTGACGCCTCCGCCAAGCGATAGCGGCAATGGCAGCGATGCAGGAAGAGAAGAGAAAGAAGAAGGCGACGACGCAGAGCAAGATCACCAGATGTTCCTTGCGTTGGCAAAGCCGCGAGTACGGTATGATGTTGAAGTCGTGACCAAACTGGTCATTTACGCAGGTAAGGAGTATCTACTGACACGGAATGTGCTCGGCTAATGAATTCATAGGCATTGCATGGCTTGCAGTGGAGGGCAACCCGCTTCTCTTCGAGATCACAGGAGTTGGTAAACACAGTGTGTATTGAACGTGTTGACGAAAGGACGAGGGACGAAAGAAAAGCACAAAATGATGATACCCGTACAAAGAGATCGAGCCGGTACATAATGTCTAGAGCCTCGTGTGATGTTTGAACTCTCTTACACGAAGCTGCAATTCCAAGATGCTATGCATAACATATGTTCTCCACCGTAGATCGTACACGCAAGGGCAACACAAGGACTGATAAGATCTTGGATAGAATCTTGTACTTGACACCCAACTGCACGCTAGCTGCCAGCTCTCCAATAGCAGATGTCAAAGATTATCCAGCTGTAGAAACGCACAAAGATATAAAATGTTGGAAAGTGTCCAGTGAGGAGACCACAAGTTTGAGCTGTCAACGCACAGTCACTGCTTTTATGAAACTTTTGTGCATTTCTACGGATGCGGCTTCAGCATGGGGAGAAGAGCGTTTGATGCTTCAGCGAGATGAAACACGCGGAGACAAATGTGGCGGTGCGTGTGGCTCAGTTAAATTCGATCCAGGACAGCAGCGCGTCAAACCAGCGAGCTAGTTGTAGACAAATCGTTCACCTCCCATCAACTCTGCACAGCTCGCAATTAGGAAGTGGCGAGTGAATAGTCGACCTGCGCTCCTTCCACAATATTCAAATCAACAAATCTGCGACTTCCTATCCTATCCTCATTGCAGTTCCGGCGCGCAGCAACACTTTAGGAAACGTCCTTCAGCGCCCATGTCGGATTCCCTCACAGTGACCAACAACTGAAATGGAGGACCCCTTGGTCCCGGCCACCAACGGAACGGCCATTGGAAGACCTGTATCTCCAGCTCCGCCGGCCACATCGACCATAGACCCGCAGTTGATCCTCTCATATCTCGAATCCGTCCTTCATGTCACCCTGGGCGCATCACGAAAGGAGCTGGAAGCGAACAACAGTTTCCTGAGTCCGGCGAACCTACCAGAGACACTGATACGCTGTCAGAGATTTGCGTCCGAGGCCCAGGTCGCCATCTACGTCCAGCAAGAGGCTCTGGACGCAATCGACGACATTCAAGGAGACGGTGATGCTCGTGAGTGGTTTCGACACATCTAACGTCCGAATGCTGACCACAACTAGTTGTATCCACCCAGTCGACGTACCTTCTCGATTCCAAACTCACATACACCCCTTCGACGGCATCATGTGTCGCCATCCTCAAGCGACCAGTCCCCATTCTACCCACAGTCCCCATCAGCAGTCAGCTGTCCGTAATTAACCTGCCCGGTGCAGGCGCCTCTCTATCCACCAACCCCAACGCTGGTTCATCCGCCTCGCCCTTCGAAGCCCTTCACTCTCTCGTCCATTTCGCATTAGCCCCCTATTTCGATGCCTGCACAAAGAGCCAGGAATCAAATCATGCATACACCAAGCACACGGATGCCGAGTCTCGCACTGGTATCCCTGGAGCAAAGAGGAGGATTGCTGAGCTTGAACTCAGCTTGAGGAACCTACAGCAAAACATCGATGTGCCCGACTTGCATCTGCCTATTCATCCCGTGATTCAAGCCGCTGTCGAGGAAGCTGCCGCACGTAGCGAGAAGCCCACGTCAGCACATCTACCACAGTCACTGCTCAACGACGCACACTTCCTGAACAATCTGCAGGCCGCCGTCAATGGCTGGATCAAGGCCATTCAGGAGAGTACCCAGCGCTCCCGCGATCCTAGCACTGGTACGGCTATGCAGGAGAAGAACTTCTGGTTATCCATGGAGTCGGCACTAGACAGCATCGAGCGTCAACAAAACAGCGATCCTGTACGTCTGTCTCTCGATGTGCTCAGTCAGGCCAAGCGTCACGCCACCGCTGTCAGTTTCCACGCCGATACAGGTTTCAAAGAGGCTGCCGACAAAGTCCAGAAGTACAATCAGCTCATGCGAGAACTTCCACTAGAGGAGCTGCTCGCTGCGGCGACATTGATCAAAATCCAAGAAGCACTCGACCAGGTCTTCCAACACATCAACAAGAAGCTGAGAGTATGTGCATATCCTATTCGCCGCGCTCTACCCTTGGTTGAAGCCATTTCTGGCGATCTTGACACAAGACTCCACGAACTTCTCCACGGCCGCAGTCTCATGCATCTAGATTTCCCGGAGTTTCAAAATCTTATGGCTGCAACAGACAAGATCTGGGACATTTGGGAAGACAATTTCAAGGAGTTTGCAAATGCTGCAAGAGAAGTCATCCGGCGCAGAGGTGAAAAGTTCATTCCTATCAAGATCGATTCACGCCACAAGCAGACGAAAGATCGCTTAAGATATATCAACACTTTCCGCGTCAATCACGAGCAGCTTCGCGACACTATTGCCAATGTATTGGGCGAGGACCAGGATAATATCCACAACGACGGTGTCTCTGGACCTGTCATCATCGAGGAGATGGGCGATGTCGACGCGATCGACGAGATTTCGCAGGCCTACTCTGTTCTCAAGGACGTAGACGTTCTTGATGTCTCCGAAGAGGGTACTCGCATTTGGGTGCGTGCCGAAGCCGCATACAACGAGCGCACTTCACGCGTGGAGAACTCAATCATTGCCCGATTGAGAGATCGCCTGGCACTTGCTAAGAACTCGAACGAGATGTTCCGCGTCTTCTCAAAGTTCAACGCTCTCTTCGTCAGACCAAAGATTCGATCTGCCATTTCGGAGTACCAGACTCAGCTCATTGGAAATGTCAAGAACGATATTGCGGCATTACAAGAGCGTTTCATGCACCCGTACGGCCATACCGAGACACATGCAATGGCACAGCTCCGTGATCTCCCTCCTGTCTCTGGCGCCATCATCCGCACGAGGCAAATTGAGCGTCAACTGAATGCTTACATGAGCAAAGTTGAAGACGTCCTCGGCAAAGACTGGGCTCTCCACGTTGAAGGTCAAAAGCTTCAGACTGAAAGCAACATGTTCAGAAAGAAGCTTGACGTCAAGCCTGTGTTTGACGAATGGCTGAGAGATGTCAACCGCCGACAGCTGTCCGTCTCTGGTCGGTTGTTTGCTATCAGCCGCAACCGTGCCAGTGGTAACATTCTCGAGTTGAGTGTGAGTTTTGATGCCCAAGTCATCACCTTGTTCAAGGAAGTCCGCAATTTGCAATGGCAGAAATTCACCATCCCTCATGCGATCAACAACACCTCGAAGGAAGCCAGACGCGTCTACCCCTATGCCGTCAGTCTGATGGAGAGTGTCAACACATACGCTCAGACCATCAACGTGATTGACAGCATGCCCGAAGTCTCAATGCTTGTAAATGGCGTCAGAAGTGAAGTGCAAGCACTTATTGCAAAGGGTACGCCTTTGAAGTGGGACAGTCTTTCCGGTGCCTACGAAGTCAATGTTCGTCAAATGCCTACCGGATCCTCAGACCAAACGGAAAGCAAGCACGTCAAATTCATCAGAGATTTCGCCAAGGCAATCCGTGACCTCCAAGAGAAGACATCGCTTCTCTCGTCAATCAACGTTGCCGTTCACACCGCGCTCACAGAACTCGAAACATGCTCTTACGCTCAAGAAGCTTTCAGACAACAAATCGATATCATCCAGAAATCTGTCGACCAGCTCAACTTGAAGGGCTTCTCTAACCTGTCCTTGTGGGTTGCCGAGACCAACCAGAAGATTCAGCTTGTCTTGTTGTCTCGCCTGCAACACGCTTTGAGGCAATGGATCAGTGTGTTCGCCGCTCAAAAGGATGACGAGGACGACAACGAGGATGCCGAGCAAGATCGTGACGTACCCCATTTCGAGCCTTGCATGCACGAAATGGCCATGCGCAATCAGTCAATCTATCTCGATCCCCCACTCGAAAGCGCAAGAGCTACATGGCTCCAGCATCTTCACAACTGGCTCAGCATCGTCTGCAGTCTGCCAAAGATCCAGGCAGAGAGATTCGAGCTTGCTCTCAGCTTCAACCAAGACCCCGTCGCTGTCACTTTCTCTGATTTGCCATTGTTGTGCGTTGATCCTCTGTCAAATGCCTATAACGCAGTGGAAGACAAGATCTCTGTAATCGGAGGTTATGTCGACCAATGGCTGCAATTCCAGTCTTTGTGGGATCTGCAATCTGAACAGGTATACGAGTACCTAGGCGAAGACCTCGCCATGTGGCTGCAGCTTCTGCTTGAGATTCGTAAGAAACGTGAGACGTTCGACACCACAGAGACGACCCGCTCCTTCGATCATCTCACCATCGAGTACGAGCAAGTCCAACTGAAAGTCAACGCTAAGTACGATCAGTGGCAACATGAGTTGCGTACTCAATTTGCGCAGAGGCTAGGTAACCGCATGTCTGAAGTATTTGCTGCACTTCAAAAGGCCAGACAGGAGCTTGAAGGCCAATCGTTGGAAGCCTCTTCTACCGCTCAGGCTGTTACTTTCATCACGACTGTCCAACAATGTAAGCGCAAGGTCAAGTCGTGGGAGCCAGAAGTCAACACTTTCCGTGATGGACAGAAGACCCTCATCAGACAGAGATACCAGTTCCCTACCGACTGGCTTTACGTTGAGCAAATCGACGGCGAGTGGACCGCACTAAACCAGGTTCTGGACCGCAAGAGTAAGGTCATTGAGGATCAAACAGATGCTCTCAAGGCCAAGATTGTTGCAGAAGACAGAGTCGTTGCTGGAAGAATTACCGAGATGACAGCTTCTTGGAATGATAGTAAGCCTGTCTCCGGTACTATTCCACCTGAGGAAGCTGTGTCAACTCTGGCCGAATTTGAGACCGGCTTTGCACAACTGAATGAACAATCCGAAATGGTCGCCAAAGCCAAGGAGGCGCTTAACCTACCACCCAGCGCTGACTATGGTCTTGCCTCGCTGCTTGAAGAAGTCCAAGACTTCAAGTCTGTATGGGCTAATTTGAAGATGGTCTGGGACGGACTCAACGAACTTCGTGAGCAGCTATGGACCAGTATTCAACCCAGAAAGCTTCGTCAATCACTTGAGAAGCTTATCCAGATGACCAAGGAGATGCCCAGCAGAATGCGACAATACGCAGCATTTGAGCACGTTCTTGGCGTCCTTCGTGGGCTCCTCAAGGTCAACCCTATTCTCTCTGACCTGCGATCAGATGCCGTCAAGGAGAGACATTGGATCAAGATCTTCAAGGCTCTCAGACCATCGCAACGTTACTCGTCCATCTCAATGACACTAGGAGACATCTGGGACTTGCAACTTGGACCCAGCGAGGTCATCATCAGGGATGTCATCACTCAAGCCCAAGGTGAAATGGCTCTTGAAGAGTTCTTGCGTCAAGTCAAGGACACATGGCAGAACTACACTCTGGAGCTGGTGAACTACCAGAACCGCTGCCGACTGATCCGCGGCTGGGATGATCTTTTTGCCAAGTGCAGTGAACATCTCAACTCCCTCCAGGCAATGCGCCATTCACCCTACTACAAGGTCTTCGAGGAAGACGCATCTAGCTGGGAAGAGCGCCTCAACCGTGTTCATCTCCTCTTCGACGTATGGATTGACGTACAACGCCAATGGGTCTATCTCGAGGGTGTTTTCACCGGCAACGTTGATATCAAAACTCTTCTTCCTATGGAATCCAACCGCTTCAACAACATCAACACCGAGTTCTTGGCAGTGCTAAAGAAAGTTTACAAGTCACCTTTGGTGCTTGATGTTCTCAACATACCTGGCGTACAGAAATCCCTTGAGCGTTTAGCCGATCAGCTTAACAGAATCCAGAAAGCTCTTGGAGAATACCTCGAACGCGAGAGAGTATCGTTCCCTCGCTTCTACTTCGTTGGAGACGAGGACCTGCTCGAGATTATTGGTAACAGTAATGACACTTTACGCATTGCTAAGCATCTGAAGAAGATGTTTGCTGGTATCTCTGGTGTCGTTACAGATGAAGAAGCGAACATTACCGGTATCACATCAAGAGAAGGAGAGCAGGTCATGCTTAAGAAGATCGTATCTCTCGCCAAGACACCCAGAGTCAACGAATGGCTTGGTGCGTTAGAGACGAATATGAGGGAGACGCTTGCTGAGTCTTTCACGGAAGCATTTGATGCCTTTGAGGAGCTCGCCGGACAAGAGATCATTGACGGCTCGGCTTTGGAAGCCTTCATCAACGACTATCCCGGTCAAATTGTCGTGCTCGCTACACAAGCATGCTGGACAAAGTGGGTCGGTACAGCCCTCAGCGAAGGCGGCGCTTCCTTGCCGAAATTGTTTGATCGCTTGGTTGAGGTCTTGCGTCTTCTCGCTGCTTCGGTCCTTGGTGACCTGGATGCTCTCTACAGGAAAAAGTGTGAGCACCTGATCACTGAATTCGTCCATCAGAGAGATACCGTAGAAAAGCTCGTAAACGCAGGTGCCGACTCTCCTACTCACCACCTTTGGCTTCTTTCCATGCGTTACGAATATCAACCGGAAGCCGAGCTACTGGACCGTGTTCAGATCAAGATGGCCAATGCTGTTCTTGCGTACGGTTTCGAATATTTGGGCGTGCCCGACCGTCTTGTCCGCACTCCTCTGACAGATCGCTGTTTCCTTACCCTTACCCAAGCTCTTTGCCAGAGACTTGGTGGTTCGCCATATGGACCCGCAGGTACTGGTAAAACTGAATCCGTCAAAGCACTTGGTGTCCAGCTCGGACGTTTCACCTTGGTCTTCAACTGTGACGACACCTTCGACTATCAAGCCATGGGCAGAATCTTCCTCGGTATCTCCCAAGTCGGTGCATGGGGATGTTTCGATGAGTTCAACAGACTGGAAGAGCGTATCTTGTCTGCCGTTTCACAGCAGATCCAGAACATCCAGCTTGGTCTGCGCAAGAGCACGAGCGAACAGAAGGCACAGATCGAGCTTATTGGACGCCAGCTTATCGTGCATCAGAACACTGGCCTGTTCATCACCATGAACCCTGGCTACGCTGGTCGTTCGAACTTGCCCGACAACTTGAAGAAGTTGTTCCGCAGCGTCGCCATGTCCAAGCCTGATAAGGAGCTGATTGCGGAAGTCATGCTCTACTCCCAAGGTTTCTCACAGGCCAAGCCTTTGTCAAGACAAGTGGTTCCCTTCTTCGATCGCTGCGGCGCCAGTCTGTCGAATCAGCCTCATTACGATTTCGGTCTTCGTGCGCTGAAGAGTGTTCTTGTCAGCTCTGGTGGCCTCAAGCGATCACGTCTGGTGGACCACCCTGGAGAGACACTCGCAGAAGAGATCGTCGAGCCCCAAATTATCGTTCAAAGTCTTCGCGAAACTATCGCACCTAAACTTGTCCGTCCTGATGTTGACATCATGCGTCAAGTCGAAGACGAGGTCTTCCCTGGCGTGCAGTATGTGCCAGCCGAACTGGCTGATCTTAAGAAGGCCATCAGAGACGTTGCTGCCGAGAACAAGCTTATTGCAACCGATTCTTGGATGACCAAAGTGCTTCAGCTTTATCAAATCCAGAATATTCATCATGGTGTCATGACTGTTGGTAGCTCAGGTACTGGCAAGTCTACTGCCTGGAAGACTTTGCTTGCCGCTCTGCAGCGTGTTGATGGAATCGAGGGAATTTGCCATATCATCGACCCTAAGGTGATGTCGAAGGAGAGTCTCTACGGTAGCCTAGACGCCACCACCCGCGAATGGACCGATGGTCTATTCACTAGCATTCTCAGAAAGATTGTCGACAACCTGAGAGGTGAAGACAGCAAACGCCACTGGATCATCTTCGACGGAGATGTTGATCCTGAATGGGTTGAGAACTTAAACAGTGTCCTCGATGACAACAAGCTGCTTACGCTGCCCAACGGTGAGCGTCTCAATCTTCCCGCAAATGTACGAATCATGTTTGAAGTGGAGACACTCAAGTATGCCACCCTTGCCACTGTCAGTCGTTGTGGTATGGTCTGGTTCAGCGATGACACAGTAACTACTGAACTCATGATCTCGAACCATCTGGCTGAGCTCCGCAGCGCTAGCTTCGATGATCTTGATGAAGACTCCATTCTCACTTCTCAGACAGCTGCAGCAGTGGAAGCTGTACAGAACCAGGTCGCCGATCTACTACAAGAACGACTTGCAACCAACAACTTCTGTACACAAGCTCTCAGCGAGGCCAAGGGCTACAACCACATCATGGAATTCACTGAAATCAGAGCCTTGACTACCCTATTCTCCCTTCTGCGCAAGGCCTGCAGATCGATCATTGAGTACAATGTCCAGCATCCCGACTTCCCCTTGGAGCTTGAACAGATTGAGTCTTTCATGTCCAAGAAGCTTGTCCTTGCACTTATCTGGTCTTTCGTAGGAGACTGTCCTCTGACTGACCGCAAGACCTTCGGCGATTACGTTGCAAGTCTTGCCTCCATCGACCTGCCACCATTGGTTGACCAAGGCTCTATGATCGACTACGATGTTGTGCTTCCCGAGTCGCAATGGGTACCATGGCAGAATCAAGTTCCTTCTATCGAGGTCAACACCCACTCAATCACTCAGACCGATGTTGTCATTCCCACTGTCGACACTGTCCGTCACGAGGATGTGCTCTACTCATGGCTCGCCGAGCACAAACCTCTCCTGCTTTGTGGTCCTCCTGGATCCGGTAAGACAATGACTCTATTCAGCGCCTTGAGAAAGCTCCCCACTCTCGAGGTGGTTGGCCTCAACTTCTCCAGCGCCACAAGCCCTGAGCTTCTTGTCAAAACTCTCGAACAATACTGCGAGTACAGAAAGACACTCAACGGCACCACTCTCGCACCTACACAAATCGGACGCTGGCTTGTACTGTTCTGCGATGAGATCAACTTGCCTGCTCCTGACAAGTATGGCACTCAGAGGGTCATTTCGTTCCTGCGCCAGATGGTCGAACATGGTGGTTTCTGGCGTACTGCTACCAAGACCTGGGTCAGCCTTGAGCGCATCCAATTCGTTGGCGCCTGTAACCCTCCCACTGATGCTGGTCGTACACCACTTGGTTTGAGATTTTTGAGACATGCACCTCTTATCATGGTTGACTATCCTGGTGAGCTGTCTCTTACTCAAATCTACGGCACATTCAACAGCGCTGTGCTCAAGGTCATTCCTTCATTGCGTGGTTACTCAGACGCCTTGACAAGAGCTATGATCCAGCTCTACTCGGAGTCACAGAAACGATTCACAGCAGACATCCAGCCTCACTACGTTTACTCGCCTCGTGAGTTGACTCGTTGGGTCCGTGCTGTGTACGAAGCCATCAAGCCTCTGGAGGCACTCAGCCTGGAGGGGTTGGTCAGAATATGGGCCCACGAAGCCCTGCGACTCTTCTCCGACAGACTCATCGCTGAAGATGAAAGACAATGGACTGAAGAGGCAGTCGACAGAATTGCACTTGAACACTTCCCCAATGTTGACGAGGTCACTGCTCTGCAGCGTCCTATCCTCTACTCTACCTGGATGTCAAAGCACTACGAGCCTGTTGATCGCGAACAGCTTCGTGACTACCTTCGCATTCGTCTGCGCCAATTCTGCGAAGAAGAGCTTGATGTGCCTCTCATCCTCTTCAACGATGTTCTTGACCACATCCTTCGCATCGACAGAGTCTTCAGACAGCCACAAGGACATCTCATCCTCATCGGTGTCAGTGGTAGTGGCAAGACAACACTGTCGCGCTTCGTCGCTTGGTCAAGTGGTCTCAAGGTCTTCCAAATCAAGGTCCATGGCAAGTACACAGCCGAAGATTTCGATGACGACCTCAGAAACGTCCTCCGAAGATGTGGTGTCAAGGGCGAGAAGATCTGCTTCATCATGGATGAATCGAATGTTCTCGACTCTGGTTTCTTAGAGCGCATGAACACTCTCCTGGCAAACGGTGAAGTTCCTGGTCTGTTCGAGGGTGATGAATTTGCTTCTCTTATGACTGCCTGCAAGGAAGCTGCTCAGAGCAAGGGCCAGCTTTTGGACTCACAAGAGGAGCTGTACAAGTGGTTCACACAGCAGATTGTGCAAAACTTGCATGTTGTCTTCACCATGAATCCTCCCACCGAGGGCCTGTCGTCGAAGGCAGCTACCAGTCCAGCTTTGTTCAACAGATGCGTCCTCAACTGGTTTGGCGACTGGTCCGACCAAGCACTCTTCCAGGTCGGCTACGAGCTTACACAGTCGGTCGACCTCGACCGATCATCATACACTTCGCCTGACAGCATCCCTGTCGCCTACAGACAGCTTCAACTTCCCGCTTCCCACCGCGACGCCGTAGTCAACTCTATGGTTCATGTTCACCACTCCATGCACAAGTTCAACGGTAGACTGCTGCGTCAACAAAACAAGACGACCTATCTTACTCCCCGCCACTTCCTCGACTTCCTGTCTCAATTTGTCAAGCTTTATAATGAGAAGCGTGACGATTTGGAGGAGCAGCAACGTCATCTCAACATTGGTCTCGACAAGTTGCACGAGACTACAGTCCAGGTGTCCACCATGTCTAAGAGTTTGACTGAGAAGAATGTCGAGCTACAGACAAAGGATGCAGAGGCCAATGAGAAGTTGCAACGTATGATTGCCGATCAGCGCGAGGCAGAAACACGCCGTGCTGCATCTCTCGAAGTCCAGAATGCCCTGGTCGAACAAGAAAAAATTGTCGCAGAAAGAAGAGAGGTTGTGCTCAACGATCTTGCTCAGGCTGAGCCAGCCGTCATCGAAGCTCAAAAGAGTGTCAGCAACATCAAGAAGCAACACTTGACTGAAGTACGTTCTATGCAGAACCCTCCTTCAGGTGTCAAGCTTGCACTCGAGTCTGTCTGCACCTTGCTGGGTCACAAGGCGCCTGACTGGAAGACCATCGTGTCTATCGTCCGCCGTGATGATTTCATTGCCAGCATTGTCAACTATGATAATGAGAGACAAATGACCAGCAGCCATCGTATCAAGATGCAGAGAGAGTTCTTGTCCAAGGACGACTTCAGCTTTGAGCGTGTCAACCGTGCCAGTAAGGCATGCGGTCCTCTTGTTCAATGGGTCGAGGCACAGGTTACCTACTCTGCTATCCTTGACCGCGTTGGCCCTCTGAGGGAAGAGGTCACCCAACTTGAAGAGGAAGCTCTTCAAACCAAGGCAAACGCACAAGCAATCTTCTCCGAGATCAAGAAGCTCGACAACAACATTGCTACATACAAGACCGAATACGCCTCTCTGGTCAGTCAGGTTGAGGCCATCAAGAGCGAGATGGCTCGTGTTCAGAGCAAGGTTGACCGAAGTATGCGTTTGATCAAGAATCTCTCGTCCGAGCGTGAGAGATGGGAAGAGACCAGCAAGTCTTTCGACGCACAGATGGACACCATTGTTGGTGACGTTTTCCTTGCGGCTGCTTTCCTCGCCTACGGTGGTCTGTATGATCAACAATACCGCAAGGCCATGCTTGAAGATTGGGCATTCCAGCTTGCCGCTTCTAGCATCCATCACAAACCTCACAACCCTATGGCAGAGTATTTGTCCACTGCAGATGATAGACTGCAATGGCAGCAGAACTCACTGCCTGTTGATGATCTCTGCACAGAGAATGCTATCATGCTCCAGCGTTTCAACAGATACCCTCTGATCATCGATCCTTCGGGACGTACTGTGGAGTTCTTGCAGAATGAGTGCAAGGATCGTAGATTGACCGTCACAAGTTTCCTTGACAGCTCATTCACCAAGCAGCTAGAGAGTTCGTTGCGATTCGGCAACCCTATTCTCATCCAGGATGCCGAACATCTCGACCCCATTCTCAACCACGTTCTCAACAAGGAATACCAAAAGACTGGTGGTCGTGTGCTCATCCAGCTCGGAAGACAGGAGATCGATTTCTCACCTGCCTTCCGTCTGTATCTCACTACCAGAGATCCTTCAGCAACCTTCGCGCCCGACATCTGCAGCAGAACAACCTTCGTCAACTTTACAGTTACTCAAAGCAGTTTGCGCACCCAAGCTCTCAATGACGTGCTCAAGTCTGAGCGTCCTGATGTTGATGAGAGACGTACCAACCTTGTCAAGACTCAAGGCGAATTCAGGTTACGTCTCCGTCACCTCGAGAAGCAGCTTCTTCGCGCCCTCAACGAGTCCCAAGGCAACATTCTCGACGATGACAAGGTCATCCAAACACTTGAGACACTCAAGAAGGAAGCCAGTGAGATCGCTGTCAAGGCTGCCGAGACTGATGGTGTCATGACTGAGGTGGAACGTATCACCATGTCGTACGATGTCATTGCCCAATCATGTTCAGCAATATTCGCTGTGCTCGACCAGTTGCACCATATCAACCACTTCTATCAGTTCTCATTGCAATACTTTGTGGATATCTTCCATAACGTGCTCTCTGCTTCCAAGAGTAGACCTGCTGGAAGTCACGAGAACAGAGTTGATGCCATCATCAAGGAAATCTTCATCAGCACTTATCGCAGTACTGCGCTTACTCTGTTGCAGAAGGATCGCATTACTTTCGCCATGCTTCTGGCCCAAGCATCTCCATTGAAGATGGACAAATCGCTGATCGACAAGGTATTGGACGAGGACATCAAGGGTGTAGATTTGTCGACCAGCCCTGAACTCAAAGACGAAGCCATGGCCCGCGCCTCATCTATCAAGCAATTCAAGGATGGCCTTAGTCAAGTGTCTGAAGACGAGTGGAACACTTTCTTATCCGCCGAGTTCCCCGAGAAGAACGTACCAACTCTTGGAGAGACCGACAACGAGCTAGACCGAAGACTTCTCAACCTTCTACTCATCAAGATGTTGCGCGTCGATCGTCTTGTTCCCGCCGCTGAGGTGTTCATCACTGCCTTGTTTGGCACAGCCATGCTTGACATCAGCGATGACCTCAGTCGCATTGTCAAGGAAGTTACTGCCCACACACCCATCGCGCTTTCCTCGTCACCTGGCTTCGACGCAAGTTACAAGGTCGACCAACTTGTCGAGCGCACCGCCTCACGCTGCGCAAACGTAGCTATGGGTTCTAATGAGTCACTGGCTAATGCTGACGCTGCTCTTGCCAACGCCGCAGCCACGGGATCATGGGTCATGGTCAAGAACGTTCACTTGGCTGCCCATTGGCTTCAGAATCTTGAGAAGAGAATTGATAGTCTCAAGCCTCATCCTGACTTCAGACTCTTCTTGTCGATGGAGTCCTCGCCTAAGATCCCGGTCAACCTTTTGAGAGCGTCAAGAGTGCTAAGTTATGAGCAGCCTGCAGGTATCAGAGCCAATATGCGCGATTCTATGGCTTCGCTCAAGGAGAGCGGCTCGCAGCAGCCTGTTGAGAAGGCTAGAGTGTACTTCTTGCTCGCCTTCCTGCATGCTGTTGTACAAGAACGCCTGAGATACGCACCACGCCTTGGCTGGAGCGGCTTCTGGGAGTTCAATGACAGCGACTTCGAGTGCTCTGTATTTATCATCGACACCTGGATGACTACCGTTGCCGGTAATCGCTCAAACATCGCCCCTAACTCGATACCTTGGTCGCTTCTGCGTATCCTAGTCACTGAAACTTACGGTGGCAAGATCGATAGCGCTACTGATTTTTCGGTGCTATCCCAATTGGTCAGCTCCGTGCTCACTCCTGCAGCTTTCGAAGAAAACTATGCCTTGCAGCAAGGTCTTACAGTGCCTACCGGTACAATGAAGCGCGACTTTGAAGCCTGGATCAAGGGACTTCCCGAGCGCGAGCCCCCCACTTACCTCGGCCTCGAGGCTAATGCTGAGAAGTTGTTGTTGGTGGCACATGCTGATGAGATGTGTGAAGGTCTGCGCAGGGTAATGGAGGTATTAGATGAAGGTGAAGCTGTCATGGCAGAAGCTGTGGAAGTTGCACAAGAGGAGTAAATGGAATGTTTATACCAGCATTCTTGACATGCTGTGACTGTTTTGTATTTATAGATTTGCATTGCTTATGGTTTTGCATGGCGTTTTGACATGGATTAGCGTGTATTCAGAATTTTCTACCTTTATGTTGCTATGCTTTCTATGCTTCACGGTGTCTGAGTGAGTTCTCTTCTTTGC
>ERZ794946.334-NODE-334-length-19567-cov-4.246054_pt1 | contig 19567 bp, 13 predicted proteins | sample MGYA00433072_ERZ794946 | MGnify/ENA primary metagenome ERZ794946 (study PRJEB30137, sample SAMN04331413) | food metagenome | isolation source: Y3 must sample point D1 replicate A | place: Australia: South Australia | collected 2014 ...
GGGAGTAGTGCAACCAGGAGGAGTAACGATCTTGTTGGAGACATAGCCGTTCGAGCCAGCAATGACTACGTGGAAATCTTTACGCCATTGTCCGGCGTTCTTTGCATTCTCCCCATTAACAGGTCCGCCCCAGAACACGCATTTTATGTTCGTGGTGCTGGGAGGGTTGGCGCAGCTCTGGTCGTTGGGGTTGACGGTGGGATCGCGCTCGTAGTAAAGATTGAAAGCGGCACAGCCCTCGATGGCATCACACTTCGAGGCACAAATGTCCGTGGAGTATTCGGAAAGGACAGTGTATCCCATGTAGCCATAAGCATTGTTGCTGGCCTTCAGGTCCTTGAAAGTGTTGTAGTATCCGCTGGGGGTGGATGCAGCGTTGGCCTTAGTGGAGAATTCAGGGTAGGCCAGGAAAGCTTCAGGGGTGTCCTCCTTGGGGGCTGGGCCAGCACCGAGAGGCTGAGGCTTGCAGATGGCAGCTCCACGAGCCTTGAGACCAGTGGGAGCATCGGAAACAACACCCGAGGCCTTGACCGCTGCAGCGATGGAAGTGGCAGCGGCAGAAGGCTCATAGGCAACAGTGCTAGCTTGAGCACTGACATCGACAATTGGGATGGTGACAGTGGGAATAGGAGCAAGTGCATCAACGGCAGCCCAGTCAATCTCCTGAGGGAGAGGGTTGGCTACAGCCAGAGCTGCAAAGGCAGCAGCAACGGTGAACGAGCGCATATTGGAGTGTAGCTCTGAACGAAAGGACTAGAAGAGGAAGGGATTGAAAGAATTGGAATAGAATGCTGGTTGTCGAAGCTGATGGTTCTAATGATTGCTCAACTCGATGGGTGCTGGGCATATATATACATGAACCTCGACAGCATCTTACCTCATGACTAACCTGCAAACGAGCATCACTGGACATCCCCCGGCTCTACACGAGCCGTCCAAGATCCTGACCAAAAACCAAATGAATCGAGGCCAAGGCAGGATCGCGAGAAAGCTAGCCATGAGGGTCTACCAAAATAGTGGGCATTGAGCCAAAGCAGAATGTGGAGAAGGTGTCGCCACGAAGGAACAGGGTAATTGTGGTATAGAGAGCACGGAGCATCGCGAATGGGTTATGATCAGGAAGGACGTCGCGACACTGCAGGGTGCTATCGCGGTGGCTTACTCTAATTCAAGCCCAGCGTCCAAGAGTGTGCCGTTTCGAGGTGCCATTTCCTTGGCGACATGGCCGCATGGAACTTAGTCCTGATGATACACCTTCTGATTTGGTACGCCTGTATTCTTAGTGCAGAGGCGACAAGTTTTCCCCTGGTCGTCCCGTCCTGTTCCTGTTGTATGGACGGCTGATCGTCCGGGAGTGGTGATGAGAAAGAAGTTTCCATATTCTTCTGGTCACGCTCATCTCGCTTCCCACTTCAATTGATGGAAAGAGGGTGCCACATCAATAGTCAGAGAAGAAGAGCTTTCCGATGACGCTCTGTCTGCTTGAGAATTAACTTCTTGGCCCCGCAATCCTCAGAGTCGCGACCGTTTCCTGAATGGTCGTTTGAAGATCGACACGATGCTAAGTTTGGGGAGTGGATACCGAGCGCGTGGAGGATTCTATCCAGAGTATGCCAAGCACTTGCATCTTCCATGAGATTGACACTCAAACTCTGGTTCTTTGTCTCGCACGAGGCCGGACCGAATCTCTGGAACTTGAAGATCTATGCAGATCAATTTGAGTGGCAGTATTGTTGAAGGCTCTGTGCAATCTCGAATGGAGTTGACTGCCTGTTCGAGAGAATGGCTGGCGGAGCAAGCGGGCATAGAAACTGCGAATAAACAGTGCTGTGTGTTCATTATCAACTCCCTACGTAAATTCCTTAGCCTCGTGTCACTATCGCGTCTCTTCCCGCCATGCAGCAGTGCAGGAGTTACAACATCTGCCCACTGTGCCTATGCCATTATGACTGCGCCGTGTCTGTGTGCGGGTCTGAAGGATTTGCCCAGACGCAAGAACACGACCCATTCTTCTTGATTGACTCCGGTGGCAACTTGTGCGGTTTGGACAAAGACAATGTTCCACTCTGAGAGATGTCTCGGAGACAACCAGAGAACAAAACGATTGTCGCAGGGCGAGACTTCAACTGTCTCGGATGGCGGAATGCCCTCACACTGGAACCACACGAGTCAAGCTCAGGGCATACACCAGAGTTTAGCTCCAGTAGCCATCTCAGCCGACGGCCCGTCTCTGAGCTGTCAAGACGAGTTTTGCTTCGAAGCTACAAGCGCCAGAAATATCCTTCCGCGGTCGTCACGAAGCTCGTGTGTGCGATGCACTGCAGCAGCCACTGCCTTGCTATTTTTGCTGCCTCCGTGGTAATGAAGTTAATAGTGTCATGCAGGTCGGTCATTAGCTTGTGCCTCCTCTTGAAGAGAACTCATATTCGATCATTATTGGTCCCTCCAGGAAGTATGTGCCTGGAGAAGTGGATGCTTTTCGAATAATGCAAAGCATTAATTCTCCGATCTTGAAATGGACGCAATCCGCAGCGAGGCGGTTCGTGATGCTCGTTTAAATCACTGAGCGCCGAGAGCAACGCAAAACATCATCGAGAGACGAATCCGAGTTTCGCGATGGTCGTTGTGCCCCACTGCCATGTGCGTTTGCGATTCTCGGCGATCGTAAGGCAGGAAGCGGAGTATCACACACACTGGTAAAGGCGGAAAGTCTGTGGAAGTTCCAACGCTGGAGACTGGAGCTCAACGAGAGACAGAACATATGTTTGGGTCGATTGAGTTCACCTTCATTGGCCAGTTTCGATATATTCAGCTGTCGCGAGCTTTCCTACACAAAGCCACTTTGACCTTCAACAGAGCATAGTCTCACCTGACCAATACAGGTCGTACGAGGTTGGCAGCAAAGGCGTCGAACACGAGTGGTATCCCATAGCGCTTACAGTATCCATAACGTTCGGCAGTTCTGGAATCGCTCGGCACTCAGCTGGCATCATGCCTTCCCTTTCCGTTTGGTGTTTGGTGCTTGCCGAACTCTCCCAGGAATTGGCAGGAACATACCACATGGCCTGCCATCGTTAAGTATAGACCAATATCATCGGGACGGTCAGTGTTGTCAAGCACGTGTGAGGTGTGCCACGTGTCAGGCCCTTCCCGAAAGTACGTGGGACAAAGCAACTCCAGTCCTAGAGTTTCTTAGGTTGCAGCTGCCGTTTCCAACAAAATCGGCCTGAGATCGAGACTCCGAAGGTCTCCTTGCAAATCTCCCTCTCGTGAATCAATAACTTGTTCGACACTCGTCCTTGTGATTCACCAATATAGCTGACTCTAGAATCCATGACAGCACGATTACAGAGACTCTCATGGCGAGGTAGTGTATCGGGATCGCATTTCGGCTGAACAGAGTGGCCTTGATTCTCTGACCAAAAGATTTGGAGCTATAGGCTCTTGTTCTACAACGTGTCAGCTGCTACACAACATCCCCTCTCCTCTTCTTCAGTTCAACTATCAACAAGTCCTGCGGATATATCCCCTCCTTGCGCTCTTGTCGACCTGGATGAGGAGCTTCAATGCCAGACCGATACAATCGAGGGAGAGGAAAGCCGCTGTAGATTGAGCTGTACAATTCAAGCCCTTGATCTTGCCGGAATCGATCGACACCCTCCCAGAAACTCAGCTGCCGATCGATCCATTCTTGGATACCGCGCATCTCCACAAAGTCGACCAAGGTCTCCTTTCCTGCCTCCGCTGCGTATCTCGTCAAGTTCGACGTCCCATCGAATGGCCTGTTCTCTGCCAGTCTTTCTAAAGGCAGCCGATGGGTTACCAATTCTCTCATACGATGCAGGCGAGAGATCTTTTCTTGGATGGAAATTTGATACCACAAGACAAAACTCCGATTCCCCATCTCTCTATCAGCTTCATCTTCAAACCACATCAAGAGTCCATCATTGCGTGGTGTCAGATGTTCTTTTCTTTTGGAACAAGAATCTTGATACTCCAGCACTCGGCTGTAATAGCACATCTCGCGCAGAATATGCCAGTGGTATGTGGAGAGAGTCTTGTCAAAGGCGTAGTCGTAGCCAATACCAGACGTTTGCCGGAAGTTCTCGCTTGCCTCACGACTTGGACCGTATGCGTCTCTGGACAGATCGCACATACCCCATATTACTCTACTCCAAGTGAGCGTCATCTCTCGAAGGAACCCCTCACACCCGTCGAGAAGTCTCGTTACACTGGCAAACCCCAGGATGTCGCAGATTGTGGTAATCGGATAAGACCGTTGAACGAAGCATGCCTCTGCCATTTGGCTTCCCTGCGCAAGTACTCCTTCCAAAGGAACTTCGAGGCTAGCAGGACTATGCGTCAAGAGAAACAACATGATAGTCACGGCGACCACTGCTATATGATTCCTTGTGTCTCGGTCAACATGCAGAATGTCTGGGTCCAAGTCGCTAAGCTCGTCTTCCGAGCATGATGCCGAGCTAGAAAGGCCTTCCAGTAGCACTTGCTCGTCGTCGTGCGGTTTCGGCTGGTTGCAGTTGGTTTTCGGAGGGTTTTTGGTGTGTGTGTGCGGCTCGGAAATGACTTGTTGTCTGGTCGGCTGTTGCATAATTCGCGTAATCATGGACCCGATGATGGTCCAGAATACTAGGTCTCGGATATTAATAAAGACTGGTGGAGCAGTGGTACGCTTTATATCGCCGTCAGTCTATCGCCCTTCAAACAAGGACCGGCTCGAGGCATGACAGAGCTCCTCGACAACGAACAATGGGGCGATCCAACAAGAATCACGCCTGTCGCTAAGCACCATACATGCGCTTGATGTTCCCCAAGTATGGTTCCTGGAATTAAATACAGCGATTGAGCACCCATGACCTCGGATCTCCATGTCTAGTGGCTTGAAAGCCACATCATAATGGTTGCTTGCACCGCGGCCCACTCTTTCCTTATCACCGACAACATATGGACATGCCATAATCCAGGTTCGAGCTTCTAGTGCTTCGAGGGTACTACACGAACGCTGGCATAGACATATGCAGGTACCCCATCCGTTTGGCTGCACTACACTCTCCTCTCGAAGCTCCATGCTTCGAAACAAAGACTCTACTTGTTGCTGCGAAGTGACCATCATTTGCGGTACACGTTTCACACCTGGCCAGGACATCAAAAAGGCTACGAAGACGCAGCCGGACAAGGTCATCTGCATAGGCGAATGGAAGTCTGACCAGAGCTGCGATTGTCATGGCGGTACAGACTACGGGTAAGTGCTTCTCACTAGCAGTCAAGACAGGTAAACACCCGTGTTTGCTACGTGGAAATCTAGTCTATCGAGCACACAGCGGTTTCCAAGTGGTATCATGTGCCACGAAGGAAATACACACAGAATGATCCGTCTGCATTCTTTACCGGGTCATGCATTTGTCCATGACTATGGAAACCAAGCCAGGTGATCAGGATTCTTGTCTCTGCGACAGAGTAACGAACCCTTCATCGGTAGGTTTAGTCTTATCCGAAATTGGATATGAATTTTTGACGGTCTGACTATCTTGTGTCCATACCAACCAGCTGTTGTGTCAAGCCAAATTCTACGATCCTGTATACAACCTCAAGCGATACCAATAGCACCGGAAGGCCATGAGATGACGACAGTCAAGCGAGTTTAAAGTCAGCACAGCATACGGGTCAGTAACAACAGAAGAATTGGGCAGTATTGTACGTGATGTTTACTCAGACAGGGTTGCACAAGTAGCATAATTGACTTCGACATAATCACGATGCTGCGACACCAGACAAAACCTGTCATGACTTCGTCAAGGGAATGCTTTTGGGTATTTACATTGGTGTGATAATCTCAACGTCTCGGACGAGGAGATATGCTTCTGGAGTCGTCTCTGCGGCGAGGAGGTGTAGAAGAACGTCTGCGTTCTTTGCGCTTGTAGTCGCGGTCTCTAGTCGGAGGTGTCGGTGACCTGGTATATTCCCTTCTTCTACTGTCTCTTTCGCGACGAGGGGGTGAGTCGTCACGGTCTTTGGTGGAGCGATAACTGTCTTTTCGGGGAGATTCTGAGCGGTCGCGCCGAGGGGAGTTTGAGCGACGTCTGTGGGAGCGATGACCGTCTTTGCGATCGCGTCTGTCGTCTTCGATGTCGCGTGATGAACCTCTTCTGTATCTTCTGTGTCGGTCTTCTCCAGAGTGGTCGCGTCTTGAGCGGTGATGTCTCTTTTCGCGGCGCGAGTCGTCGTGTTTCCGAGATGAAGATGATAATACCTTCTTCAGAGCCTTCTCAACCTCTTCCTTCTTTTGTTCGATCATGTATGCCTTCATAGGGTCGTCGTCTTCCATATCGCGCATGAGTTTGGCCAGCTCGAGTTCCTCCTTGATCAAAGGTCTGCGTTCCTCCTCTGCTTCCGAGTCTTCGGCTTCTGCACCAGCGATTTGTTTATCCTGACCCACGTAGCCCTCATCTTCATCCTCGTCGTCGCGCTTCTTGTAGCGTGTGTGGTCGACAGCGAGCATCTTGCCCATGACGGTTGCGCCGCCGAGATTGTCGACAGCCAGATCGCAACTCCTCTGATCCTCGTATTTCAGCCAACAGAAGCCCCTGCTCTTTCCAGTCTCTTTGTCGCGCATGAGACGGATCCAGACGGGTTCGCCATATTGTGAGAAGATTGTGATGACGTCTCCTTCGGACAAGTCGAGGTTGAGGCCACCAACGTAGATGTAGGCCGTGTCGCGGTAGTCGGTATGCCATGAGGCGTTGGAAGGGACGACCTTTTCCAGTTCGCGCTCATTGAGGCGCTGGACCTGTTTGATCTGATTCATGGCGATGTGTGATGAGTTTGCGACAGATGGGAAAAAGTTGACGATGACGCTTCAGTCTAGACCTTGATGATTGCATGTGAAAGCTGCCCAAGGCGGTGAGGCCGGATGCCACCCTGACCAAGCTGCGGTAAACATTGTTTCATCATTGCGCTTTCCTGCTCCATACCAACAAACATGGCGCGCTCTCAGTCAAAGTCACGGCCGGGTAGTAGCGAGCGCGACATGTGGTCGACTTTGCTGGACAAAGTGGCCAGCGGCAAGAGGCTGCCCGACAAGAAGTTGATCGTGCTAGGCGGCTCCCAAGAATCACAGCGCGACTTTGTCGATTCGCTGGCACAACAACAGCAACAGAAGACGACACGCTTACGGAAACCCGATCAGAAGAACGCTGCTCCTCCACTGGCCACTCGCTTCGGACTGGGCTATACCTACCACAATGTCTTTGACAGCGACCACGAGGACATGGTCGCGAGATTGTCGCTCTACACCCTGACCAGCCCCGACAAGCAGTATGCACCTCTGCTTACCCGTCTCCTCACTCCCGATGCCATTCCCAATACCGCTGCTGTCATTCTACTCGATTGGGCCAAGCCGTGGGACTTCATTCACACCCTGCGCCAATGGACCCGCCTGCTCAACCTCGTTACTTCTTCCCTCGACGAAACAGCTCAAGAAGCTCTGCAAGAGAACATGTCCACCTGGCAACACCGCCGCGATCGCGATATAGCTACCTCTATGACCGACAACCACACTCCTCTTCCCCTGGGCCCTGGCGAGCACGACGATCCCTTGGGCCTTCCGCTTCTAGTAGTCTGCCAGAATGCACAGCACATTGAATCTCTGGAGAAAGAGCGAGGATACCGCGAAGCACACTTCGACTACATCCTACAATTCTTGAGGACAGTACTGCTCAAACACGGTGCTGGTATCGTCTACACCATGCCCGCCCAACCAGGCTCCCTCCAACCCCTCGTCCACCACGCCCTAGACATCAACTCTTCACCAGACGGCCCACCAAAACACAACGTCGTCGATCGCGATAGAGTCCTCGTACCACCAGGCTGGGACAGTTGGGGCAAAATCCGCGTCTTGCGTGAAGGCTTCGACGTCGAAGGCGTAAGCAGAGCCTGGGGCGTAGAAATCCAAGACCTACCTTCCACCCCGTCTTCTCCCACACAACCCACCACACCCGAAGCCCAAACCGCCGGCGGCGCAGCAGAACCCTCTCTCGTGGCAGAACAAGACACAACCATAACACTCTACGAACAACAGATCCAGAACCCACACCCACCCGCCCCGTCGCTGCCGAAATTAGAAGTGGAATGCACGCCTGATCAAACCTTCCTCGCCACACAAGCGGAAACTCTGGATAGGTACAGAGCAGAAGACGAAGCGGCGAAGAAGGCCAGAGAAGCCCGTCGCGTGGCTAGTGGAACAGGCGGTCCTACGAGCAGCAGCAACGATGAAACCGGTGCAAGAGCAATGGCCGAACACGTGGGCCCTGTACAATTCAACATGGGCGGTATCCAATACGATGCCGATGAAGTTATCCGTCGCTTGAAGGTAAGATTATCCCTGCCTAATCTCTCTCTCTCCCCTCCTCCTCTTACAGCAATATACTGATGTTATCAAATCCTAGGATCGCAATAAGCCAGCAGCAGCACAAGCGAGTCCAGGTGGTGTTTCCACACCTTTCAGTCCCCAGTCTCCTTCCTCGAGCAATGCTCAAGACAGCAGTAAAGACCTACCCACAGAAAACCTGGAGGCCTACTTTGCTAGTTTGATGAAGGGAGGAAGGGGTGCCAGTGCGCAGAATAGTCCGAGACCTACGAGGGATGCTGGTGTGTAGTTCAACAGAAAGCATCAATGGCGAAGAAGTGTCTTTTATGGTGGATGTTTGATAGGGCAATGATACCCATATCTTGTATTCATGTGTTAGGGATCCTTCTGTAAGCTTAAGAGTGTGCTATTGATCATATCTAAAGAATGTTTCATGCTCCCTTACTGACTCCCCTAACCTGTCGAGCATGTTCTGCACTGTTTCAGCTCTTCTCAGGAAACTGCCTAGTAAGATAGTTCCTGAAACCTGTACTGCCAATCTTGACTCCTCCAGTCACATCATCGGCCAGTTCGAAAACCTCCCACTTCGCGTCTGCTCCACCTCCAACGACCCACAATCTTCTATCCCCACCTTCCGGATCCCAAGCCAACACTCCCTTTGGCGGTTTACCGTCTGGTCTGCCAGGGACGGCCACATTATCGACTTTGAGCTTGGCAGTCTGTCCGTTAGGTAGTGTTGTGCTGGTGTAGCGCGGCTGACCTTGCCAGTTTGGTGGATCTGAGCCGACGGTGAACTCGATCGAGGTTGAGGATCTGGTGCCCTTGGCTAGACCGCTTAGCATCGAGCCTAGCGAAGGTGCAGTGGCTGGTGGTGCGTGACGAAGATCTGGAGGCGGGACTGTGTTGACCGCGGTGCCAGGGAGTGGCGAGGACGAGCCAGAGGCGTGCGATATTGTGTCGTAGTCATGGCCTCCGCGGCCGGTAGAGCTACCTTTTCGCTGATTGGGCGGTGGGCGAGCGTGGGTTTCCGGTGCTCTTGGAGGGCGGAGATCCCAGATGTGTAACGTGCCTTTGTCTGAGGTGGAAGCAAGGAATTGCGAGGAAGGCGAGAACGCAAGTCCCCATATCGACGCAGACTCAAGACCACGACGTAATTCGGTGGATTTTGTAGGGTCTGTAGTGCTGAAGATTCTGATAATAGTACCTTGTCGACTGGCTGTGGCGATTATGGTTCCATCCCTGCTCATAGCCATCTGTCGTAGATCTCCTTCGTGAGCCTTGAATACCTTCTTGTCCTTGGACGACAAGGTCAATACTTGTACCTGTCCAGGCGTTTCACCAGGTAGTGCTAGAGCATCGCCTCTGATGCAGCAAAGGCCAAATGGATTCGATGCTGTTTTGTATAGACCCTTGACCGATCCTAGATTGATGGCTCCAGTGTTTGTGTCCTTGGTGTACTCCAGTGATATACTTCGATCTACCAGGACAACGATGCAGTATTTGGCAGTCACACGGACAGCGACGATGGGTTCGCCGAAGTTCAGCTCCTTCAATTTCTTCTTCTCCACAAGATCCCAGAACTCGAGCTTTGTGAAATCAGTACACCACAATGAAAGCAAGGGCCTGATGACATACCTTGTTTGGTGACGAGTTCGGGAGTCTTCCACCACCCACGAGAGCTGCATATCTGTCATCCAACGTTTCCACGATGGCGAGACCATGTCCAGGCCGAGGTGCTAACGGCTGTCAGATTTCGAGACCCTTGAAGGCCGATCGATGCATGAACATACCTTCTTTGATGGTTCGTATGCAGTCTTTTGCCCGGAAGACTGGAGAGTATCAGTCGTATTCTGATGAACACGAAGACCAACACCTACCTCTCAAGCCATCTTCCATACCGCATGCAAACCTGGTGCAGTCATTGTTGAAGGCAACGGATAGAACCTTGGGCTCCGCAGAGTCCCTGATAGGGCGGCGAATATCCATGATGTTCGGATCGTGTTTCGTAGAAAGGACGGTTCAACTTTTGTGAAGAGGTTACGCGATTGTCTTTATCGACAAGTCATATTCTGAGTCACTTCGAGCAAGTTGAGATGAGACGTGTTGCCAACACTAGAGCTGACTGTCCGCTCAATTGATAGGCTCCAGATCCGGGGCAGTATATGACCGGATCACATGCCACTTGGCGGTCACAAGAATCCGTAGGGACGAATCGTCTGCCTTTTGCGGACGACAGGGCTGATGATTTTGATATGATACGGAGACAACCAGAAGAGATTCCTTGTCGACTGATGTTGGTGATAGTGTGAGGTGGTGGTTCGTCGTATGTCGAAGATGACCTGTGCTGAAACAAGAAGGTTGCGGATAGCCCCACATTCACTCGGGAGGCTCGACCCTTGAACCAAGAATACAAGCCTCCAGTTGACAGAAAGCCATTTCCACTTTGCCGTGTCACGATCGAAGAGTCGGGTTTGTGATACACAAACATGTAGACTGCAGCAAGATTTTTGATTTGGTATCTCCTTGTTCGAGGGTACAGAATATCGTCTCACAAGAGGGGCAAGCTCATGACTATCCTATTAGAAAGTCGTCTATTATTTAGCTATGAAAATGCAAAATTTGATTTGTTTCTCTGGGAACCTCGCTGAGAGGACCCAAGCGCTCAGGATGATGAGCTGACTGTCCCTCACTTCGTTTTCACTATCAGCTCAAACCAAGGTGAAGAGCAATACGTCAAGTCGCAGACGCTTGGGCACCAATTGGAAAAGCCACAAACGAATCACCCCCACCACCCACCACCCACCAGCCTCTCCAGTTCCAGGTTCTTGTCGTTTGTCTCCCGCTCGGTGCTCACCGAGTTGACAGCTCGTGCGACGCATTTCTGACCTTCACACTCTCGTCTTTCATTCTTTGAGTGAAGCGTCACTTCCTCGGTCGGGGTTACTGCCACTGCTTTGGTTTTCCAGCGCTTCTAGCTTTTGATATTTCCCCACGTTGGCCCTGACTCGATCGTTCAGGCGGCCTTGTGGTTCGCTTTCTGACCGTTTCAAACGTCCCGGCGAGGACCATCACCGTCATGTCTCGGCGCTATCCACCTGCTGATGTTTACGAGGATCGTGAACGCGACCCTTACGCTCGACCTCGACCTGCGCGCAACTACGACGATATCGAAGTCGACATCAACCGCACCCGCTATGCCGACCGCCCAGAAACCGTTGTCAGCGATCGCCGAAGCACCCGCGGAGCAAAACTCCCCGACTTCCTACACGACGACTATGGACGAACAAATGCTGGTCCGCTCGTAGTTAAGAACCGCGAGCCAGACGACTATGCCGACTACCCACCTCGCAGAGAACCCGACACTCTATCACGCAGAGGTGGCCCACCAGAAAGAGTTGAGAGAGATGAACTCGTTATCCGTGAGCGCAGAGGTGAACCTCCACTTCGAGAGCGACCACCGCCTGCTAGAGATCCAAGAGATGTCGACCGCGAGGAGATCATCTACAGACGCGGCGAGCGCGATCAGTCAAGACCACCAAGACCAAGAGACAGAGGAGAGGTTGAAGAGACGGACATCTTGATCCGCAGAAGAGAACAGGAGCGGGAACGAGAGCCAGAAGTACCTCGAGGTGGTCCCCCAGACATCGTCTTCCGCAGAGGTGCTGGCGACCGTCGACCCCCTCCCAGGTCCGAGACTGCAAGATCCGAGGTCGCCGAGGAGGAATTCACCTTTCGCCATGAAGAGACTCGTTCTCCCCCTCCACCTGCCCGTAGCGTGCGCGGTGTGGAGCGAGAGGAAATCTCCATTCGTGAACGCGAGCGCAGTCTTCCTCCTTATCGCAGACGCAGCCCGGGTCCAGTTGCACGAGAGAGGGAAGAGTGGCTCTTCAGACGTCGCGAACCTTCCCCGCCTCCCCCACCCAGAGATGAACGCGAAGAGATCATCATCCGTCGCCGTGAGCACGAGCGTGCCTCACCTCCCCCGAGAGACGAGAGAGAGGAGATCATCATCAGACGCCGAGAGAGATCGGTGCCTAGAGAGCCCAGTCCCGAGCCAGTCCGAGAGCCATCACCCGAGCCAATGCCACCACCGCCAGAACCGATTGTCCGCCCGCCTATCATTCAGGAGATCATCACCCATCACCGGCATATAGATCATGGCGTTGAGCGAGCTCGCTCTCCTGAGCCCATGCCTAGTCCTCCCCCAGCACCACCAAGCCCACCACCTGCACCTAGGGACGAAAGCCTCGAAATCGAGATTCGAAGACGCAACACTCGTAACGGAGGCTATGACGAGAATATCACTTTCGAGCGCGAGATATCTCGTCCAGCACCCGCACGTGAACCTGAGATGGAGCGCAACATTGAGCTCACTCGTTCTCGCTCTGTCTCTGCTCCTCGCCGCCGTCACGATGATGAGATTGCCTCCGAGGCAGAATACTACAATCGTAAAGCACTCGAGCGTGGCTACGTAGGTGAAGGTCACAATGGCGCAACTCGAGACTGGGGCCTTGTCGACATCCCTCCCGGTACCAGACGTGTCCAGATGGATGGTCTAGGGGGTGCCCGACAAGACATAACCTGGCAGCAATATAACGGGTCTCGTAGAAGCAAGTTCTATACCGCCGACGAAGAGTACACGACTGATTTTGGTCCCGGTCCTATCCCTGAGCGTAAGGAGGAGAAGCGCAAGGTCACGAAAGACATGTGGACCGAGGTCACCAAAGATCTGGTCATCAAGGAAGCCATTGATGAGATGGGCTATCAGTACGAAGACTCAGAACACTTCTTCTACGTTATGGAATACCTGAAATACGTAAGTCACAGAAGATATATTTGATACACACCAACAGGAAGTTGACGCAGCACCGCAGGAGGATGTTCTTCAGCTCGTAGAGCTATCCGAAGATATCCGTCGTGAACGCCGTGACCGCATCCGCGAGATCGAATGGGAGCGCGAACAACTCGAGCGCCTCCCACCCCCAAAGCCACGTTCACCACCTGCAAAGCCTCGCTCCAAATACGACGAGCGCATCTACGAACGCGAGGTCATCTACGATTCCAAGCGCACAGGCAGATATCGATGATGAAGCCGACATACAACACGCAGTGTCTCATATGCGTGCTTGCTTCACAAATCCTTGGACAATTGCTGCAAGTGGCGCCTTTCTTTCCTTTCTCTTCCTTTTGCTTCCGAAGCAACGCATGGCCATAGCAAATCACGACCTGAAACGAACAGCATAGCGAATTGATACACCGAACCAGCTGCTCTCTTGGTGCTTACTAGCTGATTTTTCTTCTTCTGATGTAAACACTGCTTCATTCTTGCTTTTGCTCTTTTCTCCCTCTTCTCGGTGGACAAATTCTCTAGAAATTCAATACACAGTTCTGCTCACTGAAACACATAATAAGATCAGACCACGACTGTAATTCTGGCTGCCATGAGAGACTTGTTTCTATGAATGCTCTCTAAGCAGGCGTTCCCTAGTTTTTCCAGTCTAGTAGCCTTCCGGGAGACTCACATATGGTCGTTCCACAATGGTCAGACATACCAGTCCGAGGCACTTGTTACTAGAGCTGCATCGAGACATGAAAGTATGCTGAAGCCTGGAGAGTTGTGTAGCCCATGTTCACCAGCCAAATGGCTACGTTTAGTTGGTCATCCGAAAGACGTAGATCTTGATTTCAGGATGATTATTGTGTAACGCCTTCGATTAAGGTAAGACCGGTATGCCATTGTTGAAATGGCATGTGAAGTTGATGATGGAGAAGGAAGCGGAGATAAGATGAAAGTGGCCGAGTGAGGCTCAGCCAAGGGAACGTGACCCCAGACTGATGACGCTGGAAGCTTCGGCCGGCTGTGCCCTGCTGCTGCTGCTCGCCGCCCTCTTTCCTTCCATCGATTGTTAATAACCTGAGATCTTCTTTGTTTCGCACGCAGCATCTTCTACAATCCACGCGCCACTCTACATAGCAATGGCATCCACCGCAAAGTATCAGGCAGCGCCAACGCGCGACTCGTTCGAGGAGCAGGGCTACAGCCAACCGCCTCCATCATACCAGGCAGAAACCTCCGCTGTGCCTGGAGTCCCTCGCGACGAAGACGACAATGTCCCCGACGACTTCAAGGTACATCACTCTGCCGTAACGACTGCTCTGTTCATCTCACTAACGCGACACAGTTTGGTGGCTCGGTATCGGAAGCGACTCTCGACATCCGAATGCAATTCGTCCGCAAGGTCTACTCCATTCTGACCGTCCAACTCCTGGCGACCGCCGCTCTCTCTTCCGTCTCCTTCTTCAGCCCCGGATACAAAGCATGGATTCAGACCAACCAGTGGATGATGTGGGTCTCGCTCTTCGGCGCAATCGGCTTCATGCTCTTGACCTTCTGGAAGCGCAAGTCGTACCCCACCAACCTTCTGTTCCTTGCTGGGTTTACTGCTATGGAAGCATACTCGATCAGTGTTGTCACATCCTTCTTCGAAAGCAAGATCGTGTTAGAGGCGCTTATCTTTACTCTCGGAATCTTTGTCGCCCTCACGCTGTTCGCCTGCCAAACCAAATATGACTTTACCAGCTGGATTCCTTATCTCGCAGGAGCTCTCTGGGTCGTTATTATTTTCGGATTCATGGCAGCCTTCTTCCCCCACACAAGCACTATCGAGCTGGGCTACGGCATTGTCTGCGCCCTCATCTTCAGCGGCTACATTTTGGTTGATACTCAGCTCATCATGAGACACTACCACGTAGAGGAGGAGATTGCAGCCTCGATCTCGCTTTACCTTGACATCATTAACTTGTTCTTGGCTATCCTCAGAATTCTGAACAGCCAGCAGAACAACTAGAGTCAGAGCGACAAGCGATTGGAAAAGATCGACATGATGTATTAATTGACGACTATGGAGTTTTGGGTGGGATTCGGGATTTCGCTAGGGAAGTACGGAGTAGCACCTGTAGTTTGCACAGACACAATGGACACATGGGTTTCATATCATACCGCGGAAGTTTTGGGTTGTTTTGTGGTCAATTTGGTGTATCTCTCAGCTGGATTGTCTCAAGCTTCGTGAATTTATCCGTTCTCGCCCGTAAGCAATGGTATCTGGTGGAGGTAAGCTCCCATGGCTCCTTCAGATAGGGGGTCGCCAAGGGTCTGGGGTTGGCGGCGTTGCAAACCAACTTTTTGGATGCTTCACGTTTCATCGGCGCTGACCTTGCGATACGCGTGTCTTCAGCCCTTCACACTGCCACGCGATTTTTATTCGTCTTCTTTTTGGGGAGGCTGCTGCTTCTTGTCAGGCTCAATTGCCAGCCTCAGACTCTCTTCGCATTGGGTTTGCTTTCTGTTTCCTTGTCCGAGTGACCGACGCCTGCTTCTCCAGCTTTACCTCCGTCTAGACCGTCAAAAGACAACTTGACTCTTTTCGGCCTCAAGGTTACTCGGCCGCAAACCTCACCCTCGCCCTCACCTTCGCTCAGGCGCTGCTCATGCTGCTTGTTTGATTTCTTGCATCCCACTGTCCATTCTCGCCAATGGCCTCGATCGCTCCTACCACCGCTTCGGCGGATGCGCAGTCCTTCCCGCAACACCTCAACATGGCGACTTGCAACCCCACATCTCAGATCAAGAAGAAATCAAAGAGGAAGCATGAGAGTCTCTCGAGCTCCCTCTGTGCCACTCTCGTCGAGCACCAACTGGGTACGATAGCTGCTCTGCGCCATTGACTCGACCCGACCTATGCTGACCTATCTCCGCAGGCCTGTCGATCAACGTACTCATGCTCCTCGTCTTGACTCTTGTCTGTTTCCCCACCCTCCGCTCGTCCACCATCCAATACTTCACCCTCTCCTACTACGATGCTCAGACCGGCCTCTACAACCCAGGATGGCAGGACCTGAAGTTCGTCTCGCTTTGCATCATTGTCTTTACCGCCCTTCGCGCCGCCGCCATGGACTATGCCCTTGTTCCCATGGCCAAGAAATGCGGCATCCACAAGAAGAAGGCCACCATTCGCTTCGCTGAACAGGCATGGCTCGTCATATACTATGCTACATTCTGGTCCCTTGGAACAGTGCGTACAATCACGTCCCCGTTCTCTTCAATTGCGCCAGCTAACCCTCGACTCAGTATCTCGTCTACCAATCCCCCTACTTCAACAATCTCCGCGCCATGTGGTCATCTTTCCCCACGCGCTCCATGACCGGCCTCTTCAAGCTGTACTATCTGGCTCAGTTTGGTTTCTGGCTCCAGCAGATTCTGGTTATCAACATTGAAGAGCGTAGAAAGGACCATTGGCAGATGTTCACCCACCACATCATTACATGCCTGCTTTTGATTGGTAGCTACGGTTATTACCAGACAAAGGTCGGCATCGTCATTTTGTGCTTGATGGATGTCGTCGACTTGGTATTCCCTGTAAGTCAATATCTACGGATAGATTTTGCGACGACCACTAACTCCCGTGCAGATTGCCAAGTTGCTCAAGTACATGGGCATGCAGACTGCTTGCGATATCGCTTTTGGCGTTTTCATGCTTTCGTGGTTTGTCGCTAGACACGTCTTCTACCTCGCCGTTTGCTGGTCTATCTATGCCCACGTCCCCGTCGAGATGCCTTACGGGTGCTACAACGCCGTTACTGGAGTCAAAACTTCCGAGGATGGCGGAAATGAAGTCCTTTCCAATGTGCTGCACGCTTACACCAGCGGCAACGCCGACGTATGCTTCAACGAGAAGATCCACTACGGCTTCCTAGGCCTGCTACTCGCTCTCCAGGTCATCACAATCATCTGGTTCGGTATGATCTGCCGCGTCGCATACCGTGTGGTTCTGGGCAAGGGAGCCGACGATACCCGTTCCGACGACGAAGAAGAAGAGGAAGAGGAGGAAGATAGCTTGGAAACTGTGAGAGACTTTTCCACAAAGGAGCCTGAGCTCAGGCTTGCGCCGCAAGAGGAAGAGGTTGGTGTAGAGAGTCTGCGCTTCACACGCCGTCCCAGCCCGGCGGCCAAGCGAACCTCTGATAAGAGCCGTGCCAGCGGTATCAGCATACCCGGCAACCACAAAGAACTGCTGGGTCGTATCGGTTGCGACAAGCCAGCAGGCGGATCCTAGGAGTTCTTGATTCTGGCGTTTCCATCTCCCTTTTTTCCCTATCGACTTTCGTATTTTTCTTTCATGTCCAGGTTATTGGGTTTCTCATGTCATGGTTCTCTCCTGCGATTCTCTCCCTCTAGAGGATCCACCCCCTCCCCCTTTTGTTCTTTTGACGACGTAGATGCATGTCATGCATGGCTTAGACGATTGTTTGTTCATCTTTGCCCCGCAAACTATAGATGGTTTTATGAAAAAATGAGCAGAAGAAAACAAGTTTATGCAGATTTTGGGGAGAGAGAGAAGGAACTGTCAAACTATAGAAATCAAAACATTTTACGAGAACAAGAAAAAAAAACACATCTTTGGAAAACATACCTCGCTCTCACCAAAAGAAGCATCAAGGAAGGAGCACCCAGCATATGATACCATCCTTTCCCGTTTCACCTCCTCCTTGCACTCTCTCCATCTCTCGTTCCTTCCAATTCTCCCTTACGCATCACCAAGATCCATCATCGACTGTATCAAGCGTCTGGAAATCATGAGACACCACTCCGATTCCATACCGACCAAATACAACGCGGGATCCCCATACCTCGTGTGACTTTATTCGGACAGTCCAGACCATAGAACCCACTTTCCTACAACATTGTAGCCTCGGGCTGTTAAAAGTCGACCCATGTATATTAGGTGTTACGTCGATATATATATAGTACTAAATGTCATGTAGAAAGAGAGGACTGTTTCTGACGCCAATGCATCTAGTATGTATGTGCATACGGACAATGTCCTCTCCAAACCCGGCACCCTCGGAGGCGTCCTCGACGGTGCCGGCGCTGGACACACCACCCAACTCACCGCCGCTCACAACGATCTCTCAGTCAATATCAACGCCGTCCAGGCCTCCTGTTGATGCTTTCACCAATGTTGGTCAACGCTCTGAAATTCGACATCGAGATGTCTAGATGATCTCTTATCGGGTCGGCTGAACGAAGTTCTCACGAAGGTTGAGCGATGGCTACACGATGGACAAGAACAATTTGTTATGGCTGCAACATCTCTTACTTGCGGTTTTGCAAGACAGTTGGAGGTATCATGATGCCATGAAGGAAGCCTGCCCGAATTCATAAGCGATGGGTTTCCCTTCGGCTTATTCACCAAAAGCAAAGGGGTGGTTCGAGAAGAATGGAGACGAGATCTACAATGAGCGCGTTATAGTGATGATATTGATGTACCTGTACGCATGTCGTATGTAATATGCATAAGATGAATTCCCTGACTACTCAGGTGGCATTATGAGGACATCTCCAAGGGGAAGACTTGTCACGCTTCTACGGTAGCTGTGGAAATGCATGATTCTTTTCACATCAAGGAGTAGTGTCCGATGAGAGCATGCCAATCGGCACATTTTTTTTTTCAGCAGCCGTATGAATTTGTATCGTGCATCTTTGCAGGCTGGATGTCTATAGTCATGGTCGTAAGAGATTGTCGAGATCGTGTCAAGAAGAAGAACTCATCTTTTCGCTGTGTATCACGAGTAGTCTGCAAAGAAGGCAAGTCTTTGAGTGAAAACAAAAATTCGCTTTTCTGGTATCTCTAGTAGGTATCTGTAAAACCCTTCCCTTTCGAACTCCGACAATCAAAACCAGCTATAAGAATATATACAACAAAGAATCAAAACCACACCTATTCGACTCTGTCTCTAAGTCTCCTGACCAAAAGCAGCATAAGCAGGAGCAGTGGTTCCATCACAAGACTTTTGGACAAAGTACGGGCTCACAGTTGATGACCAATCAGCAGCAACCTTATTGCCCTGCGTGATCTGGAAATACAAACTTCCAGGTCCACCACCGACATTGCCATAGATCAAACGGATAGGATAGTATTTTCCAGCCGTGAGCGTGACAGTAGCGCTTTGCGTACCATTGGCCTGGTTGTCCAAAAGCAGATAGTTGAATTCGTTGAATCCAGAGTAAGCCATATCGCCCAGCCAGAAGAAAGCGGCATCATCGCAGGTGGGGATGGAGAAGGTGTAGTCGCCGGAGGTGGGGGCGAAGAAGTAACCGCGGTGGTTGAGGATCATCTTCTCGTG
>ERZ794946.336-NODE-336-length-19501-cov-3.881878_pt1 | contig 19501 bp, 10 predicted proteins | sample MGYA00433072_ERZ794946 | MGnify/ENA primary metagenome ERZ794946 (study PRJEB30137, sample SAMN04331413) | food metagenome | isolation source: Y3 must sample point D1 replicate A | place: Australia: South Australia | collected 2014 ...
CCTCCTCCAGATCGTTCCATCATGTCAAGATCGATGGGTGAATTGACTTTCAACCCGTGTTTCTGGAGTGACAGGTGCAAGACACGCGATCGTTCGTGCTGGAAACGTGCAAAGATGAGGCTGGGCGGCTCCAAGGTTTGGTGCAAAAGACGTCAAAGGATGGATCTCATCGTCATCCAATATGTGCTTGATCGGGTATAGCGTCAGATCTGGCGTTGTACCTTGCATCAGATCCCAGATCTCCTTCCAGATCCTTCTCCACAGATGATGCTTGTTAGTTTTTATTGTTTTCCAACCTCCTACTTCTGACATGTACTGTGGAGTTTTGATTGTCGTTGGTGTGGTGATTGGGGGAGTGTGATGCTTACTGCACTTGTTTCTCTTTGAGCAGCGGCTGCGTTGACGTCAGTAAATCTGCTTTTATCCACGATCGCAACGGCGAGAAATGCTCTAGTAAGATGCATTGCACGATAGAGAAACTGGAAGCGATGTTCAGTAGGAAAGGAAATCATCATGTCATTGGCCGTCGACTACAATTAACAGTAAACAACCCCATAATACACTCCATGCATTGCTAGACCGAGACCCCAAAAAGACATTGTGACAAAACCTGTAGAAAGGAGGGGTATAGAACGCGCCAGCATAAACATGTAAACAGACTCGGATGGACATGTCGACGGCGTATAGTTGTAAAGGCGTGGTCGAGAGAAGAGCATGCCAGCTTGGTGTGGACAAGGTCGAGCTTACTTCTTTCTGGAAGCACGCTTCTTCTTGGGAGCAGGCTTCTCATCTTCCTCGACAGCTTCAGGCTCCTCGGCGACTTCTTGAATGGGCTCCTCGACAGGCTCTGAGGCAGGTTCGGCAGGCTCCTGTACATCGTCTGCTTCGTCCTCGGACTCGGCCTTGACAACCTTCTTGGCCTTGGCAGCCTTGCGAGGTTTGGCGGCGGCCTTCTTCTTTTGAGGAGCGGGCTCGGTGTCGGATGAAGATTCAGGGTCTGCGGCAGGGACGGGTTTCTTTGCTCTGGAAGATTTTCTGGTGGCCTCCTTGGGGATCTGAGCCTCTTCGGACTCCTCAGATTTGACTGCCTTCTTGCCCTTGGCAGCCTTCTTGGGAGCAGAAGCCTTGGGCTCGTCGATATCAGACGCGACCTCTGCTTTGACCTTCCTGCCCTTGGCCGTCTCTCTTCTGGGTTCCATGGTCTCGTCGACGTCAGAAGTCTCAACAGGCTTGACGGCGGCCTTCTTGCCCTTGGCAGCCTTCTTGGGCTTTGCAGGCTCCTCAGCGGCGTCGTTCATGTCTGCGTCAGGCTCTTCGTCCTTAACAGCCTTCTTGGCCTTGGTGGCCTTCTTCTGAGGGACAGGCTTGACGTCGGCCTCTTCCTTGTCGGCATCGGCATCCTCAGCCTTGACGGCCTTCTTTCCTCTGGCCTTCTTAGGTGCGGGAGCCTCAGCTTCTTCATCGTTAGCATCGGCCTTCTTGCGACCGCGCTTCTTGGGGACTTGCTCCGGGGCGGAGGAACCGGGGGCGCCATCGGCTTCTGCCTCAGCAGCGGCAGCAGCCTGTCAAATTAGTTAGTAAGTATATAATGGGATGTCATGACAGAGATAGTCACCTCTGCGGCCTCCTTCTTCGCCTTGGCGGCCTTGGTAGGACCATTGCCGCTCATTCCTGGACGGTTGTACTCGGGGTCGCCCTTCCAGTCTTCATCATCAACGTGACCCTGGTCAAGAGCGCGATAGACCTTCTCCTGGACGTCCTGGGGAAGCTCCTCGTAGCCATCGACGTAGTCCATGTCCATGTTGCACTCAGCCTTCATGTTCTGGAGCTGCTTGGGGGTGACACAACCCCTGAAAAAGGTTAGCAAGGAGACGATGATACAGAAGCAGGTAGCAGACTCACCAGTGACGGTAGGCCCAACTCTGGTGCTCATGGATGGTGACCATAGTGGCCTGACGAAGCTCGCCCTTTAGGATCTTGACGCTATTATCCTTGCACTCGGTGCCCTTGCAACCTGCGCGGTTGTTGGGGCTGATTTCTGTGACTTGTTAGCATTGGAAGCATCTGTTTGTACATTCATCAAGACGATACCAAGACGATAAGGCATTTTGATGAGAATTGGTAATGTTAGATGAAGGAGTCGCGAAAGTGAAAAGGATTGTGTTTGCGCAAAGCACAAGGGGGTGGGAAATCAAGAATCGCTGCACACTTTAATAACAAAAAGGAGAAAATAAACAAGTGAAGCAGACGAAGTTGTGGCAGACTGCTGACACGAGGCAGAAATCAATTGCGAGAGTGTCGGTTGTCCGTTGTGAAGGCAGAAGCTGGAAACGCGAGAGACGCGTTGAGCTTGACCATGACGTTGGCCCAGAAGGACGGTAGGACCATGTTGCGAGGGTCGGCGAGTCGGAGCATTTTTAGATTCGGCCTGGCTGGAGTCGAAAAATGTACGACATCAAGACTCCGGTTACAGGCAAGAGGCGAAACCAGACTAGTTTCTTTAACTGTTTGGACACGGTCTCTATTCTATCATCAGCATAGAATGCTCGGAGTAAACCAATGCAAAGATGCTGCGCCCGGATAGCAGGTCTCAAGACGCCTGTCCGACCACGACCTTCCACATACCACATAGCCTACCGCCGATACGCCCATCATAGCCCGACCCTCAAACCAGAGACGCTTAGTCCCAGTCTTGGACAAGAGACGCATAGTCCCGGTCTTGGACAAGAGGAGGATTTCGAAAGTCTCGTCGGCGCCGACAATGCCACCTTTGACACACTCGCCAGGGGGCTGAAGAGTCCTTCGCGACAGGCTTCGATCAGGCACGCCAAAGCCCTGCACAAGGATGGCTTCTCATACATAAGCGCCGAAAAGCTTCCTGCCCGCGAGTCGTCTCGTTCGACCAAGGCATGGATGCCTGCCATCGAGGCTGCATTGCCTCCGCGTCTGCGCACTCCGGCCGCTGTGACCATGACCGACCAGACGTACTCGGCCCAGGACATCAGTCGCATCATCCACATCTCGTCCTACACGTACAATCTGGATCTGCTGACCCATCTGGCTTTTGATCAGCATCGTCCAAAGGCTGCCGTATGGCTCGCCTCGATGGCCATCTCTCACAACTTCAAGCCGGAACCCACCCATCGCGATACCAACGTGTGGAACAACCGTCTAGATCCTCGAATCCCTTTGAAGGAATTTACTGAACAGGACGAATGTGACCTGTCAGAATTGCCATTGAACAGACACTTGGACGACAGCCACCCAGCCCCTTCATTGGATCAACTCACCGCCGAACTGCACCCACACGAAGAGCCGCTTCCCAACATTCTGCGTCACGAGACAATTGGTCAAATATGGGAGAGTCTAGCCAGGATGATCATCAAAGATGCCGCAAGAGCAAACAAAGACCCTTCTAACCAAGCCATCAAGCCCGAGATCCTTGAAATCATAGCCATGCTACATCACACAGGCGCCATGCCCTCATCCATATACTCCTATCAGCCGCCCGACGATTCCGTGTCCTTGTGTCAGCCTCCTACGCTACATTTGCTGTCCAACCAGATCATCACCTCCTTAACAGACGCCGCTTGGAGAGCTCATGAGACGAACGTAATCGAAGAAGCGAGAGAAAGAGGTGGCGTTTACGAATCCCTTCGACCAGAGATTCCTGGCTCAATGTACAAGGTTCATGTCACCGGTCTTGGTCACGAAATCTGGCTTGAGTTGGTCTTGTGGGCTTGTTTGTATGGTCGTTTTTATAAACAAGGTTCCAGGATACTTATGAACTTGGCAAAGCAGAAGGGCGACAACAATTGGTCTGTCTTGTCATGGAGAGAGCTGGCCAACCCAATCATTCAATCTGGACAAGAAAAGTCGATCAACTGGGACGAAGTCAAATACATTTTCAATACTGGCATCGCCGACACTGACCAAATGGTCAACAAGAAGAAAGTACGCAGAACTGTGAGCGCAGAGGTTATCGCTTCCTTTGTGGATGCTGTCGTGTCCCACGTCAGTGCTGGTGTCGGTTCGCGAGGCATGGCTCCCGATGACCCTGCTGAATTCTTGACCTCGATGAAGAATCTCTTTGGCCGTAACAATATGAGCTTGGGTTTCACTTCGTGGGATGCCATGATCCTGCGATTCTTTGAATCAAGGGGCGTTGACTTTGAAAAGGATCCAGCTTTGGCTCGCAAAGTCAATTTGATATCCTCCATGTTTGGCGATGACATTGCAACTGTCAACGCTCCTACACGGGACCAACTGTGGCAACCCACGCCTGCTTATGTTTTGGACGGCACTGCAGCCATCATTGGTTACCATCACCGTTTGCTTAGAGCTTATATCAAACTCGGCAGCTTGCGCGGTGCTACAGGAGTCGTTCAAGGTCTACAAAGATTGACCGACATAAACAAGGAGAGGTCGATTCAGGAATTTTTCAAGAAGCAACAAGACCTCACGACTCAAGATGACGTACCACAAGATGATGCCGCGGATACTTCTGACTTCGAGTTTGAAGGCCGTTATGGCGGCATTCATTATCCCAGTTTCTTCCCCCAGATACCGGTCCCTCTTCTAGCAGACTTCCTCAATTTGGTAGTTGACTCGAACGATTTGGAGCTAGGTTCATGGCTGGTGTATTCACAGGACTTGGACGGACCAATCATTCACAAGGAATTATACAGCGATCCTGCCATGGGCCCTCCACTGGTAAGACTTGCTGCCAGTCTCGCTGACAAGGACTTGATGAGGAAAGTTTTCGACAATCAAAGAAGAAAGTCGGGAACAAACCTTCCCAAAGAAGTGCTTACCGCGCTATTAGACCAGCAAATCGAGGCAGCAAATTGGCCCTTTGTCGAGAAAGCTCTGGACAATTTTGCACAGTTGCCTGGTTACAACATTGGCACGATCACTACTGCAACCTTGGTTCGGACGATTTTACGCGAGGCAAAGTCATGCGACGGTGATCTTACAAAACTCGAGAAATCTGCATCTGCGAAAGCGTTCCAGCGAATGGCCAGATTCCAGACATCTGGTACCAATCATGGTTACAGAAGGCCACAGGATGCTGTGAGCTCTGAACTTGGAACTACCATCTGGCACCTACTTGCACTTGTTAATGACAACTGGAGAGAATACGCTTGGAAGGCCTACCCAAAGATGGCCTATCAGAGTGATTTCGGATTTGTTCCTAGAACATTCAACGTCATCCTTGATGCTGTTGTCGACAACTACGGATCTGTTGCCGGTAAAGAATACCTCGGTAAATTCTGGCCCGAATCGCTACGGCAGTTGCCTTCAAGACCATCAAACCACGACGATACACCTGGCGGTGTGCCCCGCATGGCCGCACGCCGCGAAGATACCACTGTCTTGACTACTCCTTTTGTGGGTAAGAACTCCAATAAGCACAGGATCCACATCGATGGCCCGGGCAAGGCAAAAGGTCGTCTTAACGTCTATATGCGCTCGAACCCGAATGTCGCAACAATCCGTATCATCTTGAAGGCGGCTCTACAAGAACATGAAGGTCAACACGAATACGGTCTCATACGACAAGAGGTCGATTGGGCGCGAAACATGATGAAGAGACTTGGCTTGGGCGACCGCCACATTCAAGCCGAATTCAATGGCTTACCAGAGCTCGAGAACTACCCGGAGGCTCACGCAGCAAATGAAGACGATTGGGTCCAAAACACCCCATTTGGTGTAACACCAAATAAGTCTATGAATGATGGCCTGAAGGACAAGGCAGACGAGATGGAAGATGAATCTTGAGTGTCTCACGACGAACGCATAGACTTGTACAATGGGATATCACGGCGGATTGTTGGATAAGCGATTACACGGCGCATAGATGGAGTTCCTGAGGGACTGTAAATATTGGTGTTGGGTTTGATCTTTTCATATTGCATAGCGGTTTGTAGGCTGTACTATATCACACTTGTTCATTTACAACGTCCACGTTGTTCAATGCTCATGTACCCGATTCTCCGTGAGTGCAGTCGACTTCCAGAACCACCCAATTCTCCCAGGTTGGTCAAGTTAATCATCGCGAGCGCGAGAATGTCTGTCTAGATATCGGTGGACGGTTCTTAGGCTTGTCATTGACACATCATAGTAATCGTGCAGACTTGGAATGGAAATCACGGCCGCAGCTTCAGTGCAGATGCATCGCTCTTTCCAATTTCTTGTCACTTCCGCTAGAGAGTCCTACTTTACACTTTATCCTTGGAAAGAGATTCTAGAAGCATTGCGGTTTCCTTGTTCGTGAAGTCTTGTCCAAGTCTCGAGGCAACCCTGCCCGTATCTTTGGCTTCTTTAGCCGCTGCCTTCTGCCTTTTTCTTCATGTCTCGATTACAAGGATGAATTTTCTCATCACGTTAGATGGCATTCCGAATGCGACGGCTTGCTATTGTCGCTTTCATCCGTTGCTTTTCGAGTAACATGTTTCAGCGCATTCATACAGGTTGTGCTCGGCTTTCATGATACTCGAATTCCTGGACATAAAATCGAGAATTATGGCACGAGGCATCATCAGAGGTACTTCTCGGCCCAAAATTCGTCATAGTATACCCCTGAAGAATATTATGAGAAGAAATCAAAGGGTATGTATCTGTTATTGGCTTGTTATTGCGGGATATGTCTATGAAACTGATGCTTTGGGTGTGACCCTGTCATCAATATGCTAGGAAGAAGAGATCGAGAAAGTGAGAAAAATTCACGCTGCAGATTGAGAGTTGAGGTTGCCTAAGAGGAAAGAATAGTATGGTCCATGAGTAGGGAAGAGTGATCAAAAAGTAGAGCAAGGAGGTTTTCGAGCGGAAAAGGAGAGTTTTCAAGCACAGCAGAGAGGTCAGCAACCAGAGCAGGGAGGTAGCCGAGTAGAGCAGAGAGGTTAGCAAGATGATTCCTGCTTATGTCCTCTTCAATGCGTTAGGCAGTACTCGGAAATATGCTGTCTCAATCTCATGGCAACAAGACTCCCTCTCGGCCTCCCAGACGCCGACCACGCTCTGAAATAGCTGTCAAAATGCAAGATGATTTTCATCTTCACATGTTAGTCCAGTGAGAGCACGTATAAGGTGCCACTCTCACTGGACATTTTCCAACTACTAAAAAACATCTTGCATTTTGACAGGGTTGTTTACCAGGGGCTTTATAGAGGAGATGGGGATCGGAATCAGGGTAATTTCTCGAAAGAGAAACAGCGGCAAGGACAGCGGCGAGGAAGCAGACACCAAATGACAGACAGCAGATAGGAAATACAAGACAGCAGACAACATATGGCCGACAGCAGATGGCAAATGACAAAGAGCAGACAGCAAATGGCGAACTCCAGGCTGCAAACAGAGACAGCAGCCTGGAGGTGTCGGATAGTAGACAGCAAAAGATGGACAGCAGGCTGCAAACGATAGACAGCAGGCAGCTACTGGCAAACAGCAGCGCGCCTGAACGATCAAAACAGAGTAGATGACATGCCTCAGGATTCAGAGTGAGAGCCGGATGATGTCGTGTGATGACGATGCTACAAGTTACAAAGCAACTGCAGTTCTGTTCCAAGACATGCATAGATAGAGCAACTTGTTTTCAAAGTCGCACAGCAATCTGTCGTGTTGGTGTTCCAGCCCAGACAATGTTCTATGGCGGGTGGACTCATAAGAAACATATGGCTAGCACCACTGATGTGATGCGATGCATACACAAACCACAAGCACCACGGCTGGTAGTCAGAGACATTCGCGAGAATGACCAAACAATTAATCCCGCCAGCCGCCGGCCCGTCGTTCTTCATTCGGCCACAGACGGCATCTTGCGAGCCGCGAGACATGTCAAGGGACCGCGGGAGGAGAAAACTTTGCTCAGACTTCAATCATCAATATTGGCTAACCACTGCATAGAAAAATCGGCAAAGCGTCAATTGATGAGAGATCAACTTGTAGAAGGGCTGGGCACTCTTAGATGCTGAGAAAAAATAGCCATGGCCATTTCTTGGTTGCTTAGTAGCACATAACTACGTGGTTACCGGAAGCGACGGATGGTGACATTTTTGCTGTGGTGCCAGGTTTTTCTCGTTGCTCCGCTGAGCTCCATATTGTCTCCACTCGTATAGAATCCGGGGAAGCGGTGGTTAGTTTGGTCAGCAGATGTGTCGTGGACATGTAGCGCTGAGTGCGGAGCCGTATGGGATGGGGGTGGCTAGGAAAGAAAAAGACAAGATCGATATAGGTAGTAAGTAGTATATGGCCCATTGACGTTGCTTCTCGTGACTTTGAAGGTCAAGATGCAGTGCAACAGTCAAAGAGGCCAAACTAGATCACGATGAAGTACTTGCCGTGTCATATTTTCTCTCAATCGCAATATTGAAGCACGAGCGTCGTACGTACATGCCGTGCTTGTGCATTCGTTGAGAGATGGAGATGGCAGGCAAGGACCCGCCGAGTGATGTCTAGCGATGACCTTGGGTAAACGGCAGCGCAATGATGATATGCATTCGCAGCCCAAGACTCTACCGATCCAGCGCATCGGAAATCGATCTACTACGATTCGTGGGTATCATCGAAAGTACTGCGCTGGGTCATTCCAAAAAAGATGTTGTCGTGGCTCGATGGACGTGATGGGCTTGACTGCTTACGTTGCCAAGCAGACGCAACACACCACGGCTGGCGTGGCTTTTCCAAACCTCGCTGGAAGCGCGAGTTTCCAGATCGCATCATGTCTTGTACAGTCATGAAGGTTGGAAAAGTCTCAAGGAGAGAATACGAGAGGTCGCCGTTGGTGTCTCGGTGGGCGCAGCACGTTGTGGACGGGTTTAGACGGTTGAAAGCAAAAACGCGCTTCCGAGACCGATCGACAAAAATAAACCTGCGCCTCCCAACTGTGGCCGGTAAAGGCCGTTACTCTCGTTTTTGGCTGGCGACAACGACAAGGAGTTCACACCCCCTCATCGATATAGGGGGTTAGGAGAAGACATCAGTAAACGTAGGGAGTCACAGGCTGAATAGCTAGGAGGGCTAGATCGTGCCCTGCAGGCGTTTACCTTGCTGGTAGGTTGGCACCAACCTCCTGCGAGGAAGAACATCTAACGAGTACCGAGGACTACAACGTCTTGCAGCTCACAGGATGCAAGCGGAAGTTCTTGAGCAATTGAAGATCTCAGATGACCTTGATCTTGGGTAGCAATGACGATGATTAGCTATCGTTGGACTCGACTATCTTCAAAGCAGATCAACCAACAAAGAATGGTCATCTGCCTTGACTCTCTCGTGACCAAGCCACAGTGATAAAAATAATCGTTCGTGATCCGGGGTCGTAATGTGCAGTCGTTGGTAGAGCGGTGAATGAGCTCAGATATGATAGGGACGTCCTGTTGTCGATCTCTAGTAGAGCTCGCGAGTACGCCGGCCACTTGCCCGACACCATTCGCACTGTAGTCAATCGTCAGCAGGTAGTTCAGACGACCAGCCAACTATAGACACGAGAGAAACGAACCGTGATTTCTGTTGACCCTTCGTTATGTTCGAGGCAATACTCGTTTCCACAATCTCGGCATCGTCGAATGTACTTTGCTGTGCATTCTTCACACGTACGGCCGCAAGCAATGCATTCTGGTCTCACTCCCTGCAGACAAGTCAGATTTGTGATGCTTTTTGCTTGAATGACTGTGATTGCGAAACTGCAGCGAGGTCAAGCTCCCAGCGTCCTTGTTAAGCGCATACACTTTCGTAGACTCTTGTACCGAGAGAGCCCGGGCATGGGAGCACTCTTAGTGGAAAGCATGCCCTTTGACGTAGACACCGCGCATTGCAGCAAGAGCAGCAGCATCATCATCATCCCCACATGCCATCGGCAACAGGCAACATCTCACTAACGAGGCAGGATTCCACACAGAGATTTGAATATACCTTTACCGCTGTTCCAGCGTTCGAATTCATCGCTTCTGCAATCCAACCACTGTCTTCTTGAAAGCCATCCTCTGGTGAATTGTGATGTTGTCGCTTCGCTCTGGAAAAGGGCTCCTCATAGCAATTTTCACACCACCATTTGTTACATCTCTGACACCATCGATCCCGAACGCACTCAGTACAACGTAAGATCAGTGGAGGTGGTGTCTCTAGGCTTTGAGGCAAGGTCGGTCTTTGCGCCGAACGTATGGTGCTAGCATGCAACGGGGGCGGTGCTAGAAGTGGGAAGTAACAATCTGCGTCTCGGTCAAAGACCGCCGGCTGTTCGGGGCAAGAACCACATATCTCACAGCCTCTTGCACCGAATCCTATGCTCGCGATTGCAGGTCGCAGGAGCCGCTCCGGTGCGGTTTGACTGGGATCATGCCTCGGACCGCGACAGAGGACTGCGTCAAAAGCTATAACACCTTGGCATGCGAGTAATATGTCGGCCCAGTCGGACGAGGGTGTATCTTTAATGGTGTTATTGGGGCCAAACACGTTGCCTCTGGTCCTCCACCATTCCTCCAGTGGTTGATCGTGACCAAGCAGTGCGGCAGACAGCGCGACCTCAGACCTCGCATTCCACTCGGCACCAATTTGGGCGCCTTCTGAAGACATGACGCCAGCTGATATGCGGCCTGAAGACATGGATGTATCTCTGGATGACGGCGTTGCTGCGGCATCCTTGTGACCAAACAGATATAGACCCTTGAGTCTGGGCAAACTTGAAGCAGAGGGCCTTACAACGTAACGTAGTACTGACTGTAGGCCTCGTTGATTCATGTTGGTAACTTTCCGAATGCTGAGGATCTTCACGTTAAATCGGTCGTCTACGATGATATCCCGAACTAGCTCCGCAGGTACGCTGAGGCCGTCCAGAATCATTGTTTTGACATTGAAAATAAGGTGCTGTCGTTCGAGCTTCGAGAAAATTCCTCGTAGAGGGCCCGAGTAGAAGTCGTCTTCTGTCAGGGACTCGTCCATGCGCTCGGCACGCCATGATATGCCTTTGCGACGTGTCAGCCTGTATAACTCAAGTCAAACGTGATTCAACTGGTCGCCTGATGACGACGTATGGTGTCTCTCCACGACAGAGTTCCACCTGGTCGCAACCATAGTGAGGCAGGAAATTGTTCCAACAGGGGCAATGTCCATTGAGATGTCACTCGATAATTCCAAGAAAGTGGGTTTCAATGGATGCAACCCCTATTCGGTAAAGTTTCGTGCGTTGTGATGGTTCATTATTTTGAGTGAAACATCGTTGGAGAAGAGAATTAGGAGAGCAACGGGAAAGTGATGAAGCAGTTTTGAATGGGATTGAGCCCCTATACACACAACAGCACCAGTAGATAGGGTGCTATCATGGATAAGAAAATAGGAGGAACCTACCACCACTGTCGATAGGGCTGGAGTCGACAAGCGTCGCAGCCGACTTGACCAATGTGAGATTTAGATGGCGAAACGTCTCTGGTGATTCGCAAACAGTATGTCGAAGTGCCCGTGCTGTGGCAGATAGAGCCAACACACTTCCCGGCGGAAGGTAAGGAGCCGTCTGGCGCCAGATGAGAGTGTTGTTCAAGAGATCCACTAACGTTGTTGGTGATTCTTCAACTAGATCCTCCGCGTCCATCGCAATATCGTCGTTTCTTAGGATGTCTTGGACGTCTCCTAATATTGGAGGGTTGCTGTCCTGTACGAGAAGAGGCCTTGGTAACAATTTTAAAGTGTTTCAGGTTCACCGGAGCTGTATCGACCGGTCGCGAGCTGGTGTTGATTAGGAAGATGATGACTGATTGACAGATTGCCGTCCTATTCCCAGAGGCGGTCAGTCGAGGACAGACTCGCGACGGAGGTCAAAGCACGCGAGCGGTGATCGCCGAAGATCTACCACCGATTTAGCAGCCTTCGAAGCCTTCTAGTTTCCGCGGGGTTTTGTTTCGACTTTCTTGGTTGGGGCGAAAGCTAACTCCATGATTGGTCGGTAAAGGTCGACCATCAATCAAATCCGGGCCGGACTAGCCGATGCAGGTGACGCCAACTCCACAGTATTTTGATGAAGTACACGAGACGGTTGCATAGGAAATGAATCGTCATGTACACAAGACGTGCTAAGAGAAAAACACGAGGAAGAAGTGCTGAAACGGTATATGTGGTGATTCTGATGGCAATCTATTAAACATTGCCCCCTATTCAAGACGCCCGCTATTCGAGCTGAAGCCGTGGCCCAATTGTCCTAGTTTCCAGTCGTACAAGCCGTTGACCTAGATATGCACAAAGAAAGGGAGTGATCGTAAACATCAAAGGGTAAAAGATATAGTAAAAGGGGCCGTAAACGAGTGCAAAGAAGCTGTAAAAAATGTGCGAAGAAGTGAAGAGAAGTGAAGTAGAGTGAAGGAAATAGACAAGAATAGAAATTAGAGAAGGACGGCAGCAGCAATGCCCATGGCAGCTGCGGGGAGGGCGAATCCAGTCGGTGCGACGTGGAATGCAGCACCCTTGGATGCGCCAGCGGTGGCGGGAGGAGATCCCTTGGTGGTGGTGGGCTTTTGACTGACAACCGCGAGGTCCATCTGAGCCTTTTGCATCTCGAAAGTGACATTCTGAGTGGCGTGGACAGTCTCAGTGCCGAACTGGATCAGACCGAGGTACATGTCGGCGGTAAGGTTACCGGCGTTGACAAGGTAGGTGACAAGCTCCCAGAGGTTGGCATCGATGCCGTTCTGGTTCTCAGCAGGGACCCAAGAGAAGACAGCCTGCTTCTGGCCCTGCTGGTTGAAGCCAGAGTAAAGAGCGTATTCGATTCCAGCAAGAGTGTACTTGGGAGCATCGGCGCGGTTGAAGGTCTGGTATCCGATGGGGGCGACACCACCCCAGACAGCCGACCAGACCATGACTTCGAAAGCGGCGGCGGAAGCGTTCATGGCTGTGACGTTGTTGCTGTCGATGAACATGTCGAGCGCAATATCGGCCTTGGTGCCGATGGCCATGAGAGCTTCGGTCTTGTTGACGGCATCGGGTTGGGCTGAAGGGTACATGTCCCAGGCGGCGCTGACGTTGAAAGACTTGACGTTGTCCAGTCTGCTGGGCAGCTGTACAGACTCAAGACCGACATTGGGGTACGAGTGGACCTGTTGTTATGAGTCAGTAAGCTGGTGTAAACAACCAAGAGCTGGGAGTTTCTTCGTACCCAGACGTCGCGTTCCGTCCACGACCATGTTACGTTGAACGAAGCAGCATCGTCAGAGTCGTCCAGTCCGACCTGTCACACAATCTCGGTCAGTTGCGTGTCACACGATCATACCATGGCGAATACTCACAGTCATGCACTGAGCACCGCTGTCGTCCCAACCCCACTGGTTCGAGCCATACAGGTATTTGCCAGTGTCGGAACTTGCGCCAGCGAACTGGGCTGCAGACGAGTCGCCAAAGGCGGCACACATCGTCTTGAACTCATCCTTGGACGCGGCGGCGACTGACAGAGGAGATAGAATAGCGAGCAAAGATAAACTCTGCCCCAGAATACGGAGGGCCCTGCAGGAAGACATCTGGAGAAACGAGTGGAGAATAGGTGTCGAATAACTTGATTTTGTTTTTGTTGAACGAGGGGACGGCCAGATGGGCTACTGTCGCATGTATGTCACAAGGATGCCGAAGGACGCGAAGGGAAAATAGAAAAGGTCTGGCGCTGTATCTAACATGTCCCTAGAAGCCAAATTTGGTCCACAGCCGCCTTTGCCGCCACTCGATTGCCAATTGGTTGGCAGGGGCGAGTAGGGGCCAGAGTCCAACCGTCCAGCAACGAATTGCCCTTTTGATTCACTACGTAAGATTGCCAAATACGATGCTTTCATTGCAATCACCTCCTGGGGGCGACTAAGACAGTCCTGGTGAACCGTATTTGTGATTTGGCACGACTCGGCGACTTGTCAGGGAGAAATTGGGAAATCGATCGTCTTGTGTTGTGGTAAGGCGGGCGGGCGGCGGGAAACCGCGCGGAGCCAGCAGCTGCGCAGCACAACAAGACGAAAAACAGCGCGGACGAGGGCAAGGAAAATCAAAGGGAGATCGGCCCTCAAATCATCCCAGCTCTTTTCTCCGAGTCACCATGACCAAGCGCCGCACACACCCAGCCACCCAGCCCTTCTCTCGTCTTTTCCTCAACCACCGCCGCTGAGCACGGAGCTGCTGCGCGCTGTGTCCCTTGGCGCCGGGACTCCTGATCCGAGAATCACATCGACCAACCTTTTTTGCACATCCTCTGTGCTGTGTGCGAACCCGGGCCGGATTAGGCCGGTTCGTGGTTTGTTGTGTCTGTGGGCGAAACAGCAACGGGGCGGCGTTGTCTTTAAACTGTGCTGCGTGTTTTGCATGCGACAAGGCCGCTAACCTGTGAGACCTGCCCCTCGTGCTAACGACCAGGTGGCAAAGCTAAGCGGACACGACTCTCCTTTTGGCCTGGTGCGTGGTTCGAAACGCGTGCAGAGACGCAGACAAGCTGCCGAGCCATCGCGACTCGCACAAAGGCCGTTTTCCCGAACACCGGACGATGATGGAAGAGGAGCAGCGGCCCGCGAGCAAAACTCAAGAAGACTTTTGGTCGACACGAGAGCTTGAATTCCGATCCAAGGCTCAGAGACATTTTTACAGAGGCGGCAATCCAGGCACAAAACTCAACTGCCATGAGGGCTCCAGAAATAGAATCTTTTCTTCTATTCGCAGGCGAAGCACGCCTGATCGACGAGATGGAATGTTGCTCTCGGCAGCAATTTGCTGCTGTCGCGAACTCTTGCACTGACCCCCAGTAACCAGTTGGCGGGCAGTCGTTGGCGCTGAGGGCTCGCTGTTGTGCGCACCGCCTCCCTAAGCTTTTGTTCCTGCAGGGGCTCCACTCTTTCTTCCATCATCGGCCCTTCACGCCTTTTCAAGCCTTCCAAACCATGCCCTTCCCCCTACGGTTGGAGGTTGTCTCCGGGAACGTTGACGCTGTGCTGGGAAAAGTTGAGAAAGGCTGTCAAGTCTTCTCCTGTGCGCAGCGAGTTGCCAAACGGGGCCCTGCCATTTCGCGTGTGCTTCTCACCAATCAAGGCGCGCTCCTGCAGTAGCAATCGATCCCGTATGGATGCCCCCGGCCATAACGCTGTTTACACGACCTGACACGGTTCAGGCCAAGACAGTCCCAATCAATTTCCAACTTGTTCTACCTTATCACGCTTGACCGTGCCCGGTCCGCCCCATGTCCCATCGTCTAGCTGTCAAATCTAAACTGGCCGCTACTGCAAGCCTGCAGATAACGAGACCGGTCGATATGTACCCAAAGATAGTTTGTGCTTTTTCCCCAATGGAATCGACGTAAGTTGTGGAGCCTCTTCGCTTCGTATCACGGGATTTCTTCTTGTTTCCAATAACAGCATCGTTCTGCCGGTTGTTCTTATTCGTCTCGTGTTCCCGCAGACGGTTTCTCCTGCATTTTTCTACAATTCACCCCCTACGCCTCACCCGGCTCCTGCTCCTATCTCGAAGTATCCAGTCGTTACCATAGACCTTCCAGCACCCTGACCACCTTGACCTTTCCTCCAACACATCAAGGATTCTGGGCATCTGCTCCCAGCATTCAGCACCATGGCTCATCAAGGTAGCTACGACTATGAGCACGTCAACCCCACAAGCCCCTATGGCACACCATTCGATGGTACACCGTCAATCAGCAGAAGACCTTCATATGACTACCAACCCTCTCCTGCTGCCAGCACTACCCGTCTGGTCGGTGGCCGTCCTGACAGCCAGACTGCTGGTGGCCTCCAACGCCTACGACCAACACTCGACAAGAACCACTCCACTTACTTCAATGGCTCATCAACCAACTTGGCCACCGAGAACGATTACATGATCCCTGAAAGAGACTCCTACGAAGATGACAAGTCCCCTTACAACGTGGACGAGGAGGATGCTTCCACTGTGACTGGTTCGACCCCTGAGACCAAGTCTGGATTCGACAACAGATTTTCGACAACAAGTTCATTCGGTCAAGTCTACACTGATGCCGACTACGTTGTTCGTGAAATCGCAAAGCACGATGATATTGCTCTCATGAAGCCCTGGAAGAGAAAGTTGCATTACCTGGCTCCCGTTTTCACCATCGCTGCAATGGGCGGTTACTTCACCTACTATGCTTTCCGTATCTACTACACTGTGGACGCACAAAGAACAAACGGCACTGTTTACGCTATGGCCTGGTTCTTCATTGCTGCAGAATTCCTCGTTGCTCGTAAGTTCAGAATTTTCGCTGGGTCCGATTTTTCACAGTTTCTGACCAAACGCCAGTTCCCTCGTTCTTCCATCAAATGTACTCCATGCTCGCATTCAAGGGTCGCAAGCGACCTCAGCTTAGACTGGTTGGCGAGGCAGTCCCCACTGTCGACGCTTTCATCACTTGCTGCAAGGAAGACGTTGACGTTGTCATTGACACTGCCCGCGCCGCCTGCGATGTCGACTACCCCCAGGACCGCTTCCGCGTTGTTGTTCTCGACGATGGTGCCGACCCGGAACTGAAGAAAGCCATGGAAGATTTGAGCTACCAATACCCCAACGCCTACTACTTCGCTCGTGTCAAGGTCAAGGGCCAGCCTCATCACGCCAAGGCCGGTAACTTGATCGGTGGCACTGACTTCGTTACCAAGCTTCCCGGTGGCCCTGGCGAATACATCGCTGCTCTCGATGCTGATATGATTCCTGAGAAGGAGTGGCTTCGTGCTCTTCTCCCTCATTGTATCCGCGACCCCAAGACTGCCCTCGCCTGTCCTCCCCAGCTTTTCTACAACGTCCCCGACAACGACATGCTTGTTCAATCTCTCGACCCCTTCGTTCACGTCATGGAGCCCATCAAGGACTCCCTGGGTGTCGCATGGTGCACTGGCTCTGGTTACGTGATTCGTCGTTCTGCTCTCGAAGCCATTGGTGGCTGGCCTACCGGTACCCTCGCTGAGGACACTTTCACTAGTTCTAAGCTCCTCGGCAGAGGTTTCAAGACTGCTTACGTCCACGAGGGTCTTCAATTCGGTACCGTTCCTGATTCGTACACCGGCCATTTGAAGCAACGTACTCGCTGGACTCTCGGTACGCTCCAGTCCGCTTTCCAGCAGCGCTTCTGTCTTTACGGTGATGTCTGCAGAGACATGACTTTCTACCAACGTCTTTCTGGTTTCGTTTTCACCGTCGATGCTTTCTTCAAGATTTTCCTCATCATCTCAATTCTCGCCATTCCCATCGTCTTGGTTTCTGGTGGTAGATTGGTCGCATACTCGAACAACGACCAGCTTCGCTGGCAAGTTCGTCTCGCTTTCATCTCGTTCTTCTTGATGCGCCTCCAAGAATACGTCAACTTCCTTCCTTCTGGTTACAGACTTGCTCTCCGTGACGGTGGTTCTATGCTCTGGATGGCTCCATACCACGCAAAGACCGTCCTGGTCTCTTTCCTTCTTCCCAGCTGGCTCGGCGGTAAGCCCATGGCTTTCACCACTTCTGGTTCGATTAAGGGCGATATCCAAGAGCGTGACGGTGCTCACCGTGCCCACGTTTTCCGCCGCCTGAAGGTCATTCTCTGGGACTGCTCTGCCTACCAGCACTTGCTCTACATCCTGTTCGTCGTTGCCGCCGTCACTCTCAGCACTGTTCGCGCTTTCATGGACAACGACACGGCTCAGGACAAGCTCATCTACCTTTTGACCCACGCCATGTTCCCTCCCATGCTCTGGTTGATTTGCTGCACCGCCTTCGCCATTCCCATCCGTTACGCTCTTCACCCTCCCACCATGCCCGACCGTGAGGAGCTGCTCGACAGAGACCCGAAGACCGGCGTCGCCCACCCCAAGGAGTACTGGAAGAGCCAGCGCTGGGGCAAGAGCCACTTCTGGCACGAGTTCGAGGTTCTCTTCCTCGTCGCCTACGCCATTTTCATTTTCGTCATCACCTTCATCATCAAGGACTCTCAACTCGAGGAGTAAACGCATTTCCTACAATATCACGCATTTGCACTCGATTCACTTTTACTTTCTTTGGGTTACTTCTTTTCTGGAGCGCTTTGCATTTCCTTTCGTCTACCTTTTGCATATTTGATAACCTTCAAAGTTCTGGTTTTTTCAAGGAACGGCCTATACTAATGCTGTCTAGAAGGAGAGAGGGATATTTGGAGTTTTTTTGATATGGCCACCCTCTCGCAAGCATGCATGCAACACATGACAATATTATTCCTGTACATAGCTCGTGTGTTTTCACTTGTATGGAAAATTCAAAAGTGTACATTTACATCATCTACATCTCTCGACTTTCTGTGAATTGTTGGGACTGAAAATTCAACTGTGCTTCCTTTGGATTTACTCATCGTGAGATCTGCGAGAATTGTTACCGTGGTATCTCCAAAACATCCCCGCCCCGCGGAAGCCATGCATGCAGGCACATATGCATGAATAGCAAGATGCAGGCAAGAGGTGAAGTTGGTTCTAGCGCGCTCTGTCTCACCCAAGCAACCGTTCGGCCGTTCGTCGTCCTCCACCTCTCACAGTACATTCTGGAGAAAGCTTGTTATTGAGAGCTCCATCAAACATTCGGACATTTCGGACGTGGCTAGGGTCTTCGGCGAGTAAACAACCACATGGCAGCAACACATCCAACGTTCACAAGGCAACCAGGCTGCCGGACTGTGTCAAGCTGACCACATCTTGTCCTGCAGTGTAGTTGAACAACCATGCATCTCCGTACTGTACATGCAAATGCGATGCTGCAGATCTCGCATCATGCTACGTGATTTTCGTGTGGCGTATGAATCTGGAGCCTGGAGGAAGGTGGCTTTCTCCCCGCCGGCATGCTCTCTTCCCGTGATCCTGGTCGATACAGAAAAAAGCCATGTATGGTGAGCGAATTGTTGATTCGTTGCAACAACACCACAGCCTCTTTGTTGCCAAGTTTCAGAAGAGAGCACATACGCAACAGTGATTGGACATGTATATGCAGCAACAACAGGATTTCGAGTTGGAAATAACGCGAGATAAGGCATGGTTCTTGCACTGCCTGCGCATGGCTGTCCACTCGCGATGCGAGAAGCTCGTCAACCCCACTCGATCTACGAGTGGTCTCCTGCACGATACGAACACAACAGCGGTATGCACACACTCGGTGACCCGTAAGCAAAAGAGTAGGTGTTCTGTTTCAAAAGGGTGTCCGAGCAGCCGAAGCAGCCGAGTTGGAAGTCCGCCCTGCTCGGCATGGGCTGAGGTCGTCGTGTCCAGCTCGCTCGGTTGTCACCAGGACGACATGCCTGCGAGTCAATCAAGGTTCACCACATTTCTTGCCTTTTTGTTTTCAAGACGCGCGACAGGCTTCGAAACGACGTCTATATCGTCAAAGTGATATCCCGCCTATTCTCAACAAATTCTTGGAGCCGTCAGTGCTGCGGTAGTCCTGCCGCAACGCTTGAGCATTCGTATACGTTAGTCACTAGTTTCTGGTATAGCATTGCTCAGCCACAAGCATTGGCATCCCAACTCTGAAACACATA
>ERZ794946.339-NODE-339-length-19437-cov-4.589103_pt1 | contig 19437 bp, 11 predicted proteins | sample MGYA00433072_ERZ794946 | MGnify/ENA primary metagenome ERZ794946 (study PRJEB30137, sample SAMN04331413) | food metagenome | isolation source: Y3 must sample point D1 replicate A | place: Australia: South Australia | collected 2014 ...
GAAGTTGGTATCTGACATGAAAATCACGACTGACATATCAAGAGCTGATAACAATAGATTTTTCGAACCTGAATCATGACAGAAGCAGCGGAACGAGCAAACACAAACTAACTCCCCATTCGGTTTTTGGAATCCTTCCGTCCGTAACATCTTTTGATCTTCCGCGGGTTCTAGCAACACATCACATCGCAACACATCCTTCGACCTTATCGATCACCTTTGCAACACAACCGCCTTACAGAATAATTCCTCTCTACAACAGTCGCTCAATCTATCACTCTGCGATATCGTCAACCGCCGCTTCAAAGACGGAAATAATGGCAAACTCCAATCCAAATCCACCACAATTACTCCTCTTATACACCACCGCAGCCCTCATCTTCCTCCTACCGCCTCTGACCATGCGCCTCAATATCCCTCCTACGCCAACTCTCCTCCTAACAACCTTCATCGCAACCACATCTTTCACCATCATGACCTATCTAGCCATGGACGCCTGCTACACATTCACCTGGATAATACTCAAAATGCTAGAATTCCTTTTACGCTTCATACTCCCCGATCTCTGTATTTCCAACATGATTGGGGTTTCAAGATCACCGGGTACCAAGGGAGTTAGACAGTGGTGGGAAGTGGTGGTTGCGGTGATGGTGGGAGTGGGTGTGATGGTGCATATAATCGTGAATAGAGGAGGTGGGTGGAAAGCATCACTGCATAAGATTGAGGCGAAGCGTGCGGCTCGAAGAATTTCTGCCGCAGAAGATGGTGGTGGGGAGGAAAAGAAGAAGGGATCAGAGGGGAAGATTGTCATATATTCGAGTTTTGGATTCTTGTATACGAGTACGTTGATGGAATGTAGAGGGTGGTTTGAGAGGTGGTGGAGAGGTAGTGTTGGGCATGAGGAGATGATGGGAAACCAGTGGCAGACTGGGAGTGAAGCGACGTGGGAACTGTGGTCTTTTGTTGCGGCAACGGCGGTTGCTGGCATAGTGGCCTCAATCGTTTGGACTAGGGAGAGGAGAGATAGAAAAGCGCGAGTGGCTCGGAAGGAGCTTTTTGACGTAAAGGAAGAACTTGGTGAGGAGGGGACGCCAACGATAGGGAAGGAGCAGTAGATTTCGATGTAGAGTTCTTGATGGAACAGTTTGAAGTGATGAATAATTCGGGTATATGCGATGCTAAAGACAACATGATCGTGCTTGCATGAATAGTTATCTACCATCCACCTCCAATAGTGCTAGCAAGACCAGCAACTCTTTCTACATCTGTAGCAGTCTTGCCAATGTCACTCTCAACTTTGCGGTAAGAAGTATACACCAACTTATCCGTCGCCACCCCCGTCAAATCAGACCAATGTGAGAAGATATCCTTGATCTGTGAATGGGAGATACCGTCCACAAGCGAAGCATCTTCTGCATCGTCCATCTCGACATCGCCATTGGCAGAAGATTTAGCCGTCGTCGCTGTAGATTGTGCATCCACTTCAACCCCTTCATCTTCCGTATCTGAAGCCATTGGTGATGAAGAGGCAGAGGAAGATGAGAAATATGCTTCGTCGACCTTTTGCAGCCACTCTTTTTGCTGAGGAGCGACGATTTGGTCGCCGCCATTTTCTACACCACTGCCTCGTAGGGCTCCGACATCGCCAACCTTTATTTGGCCACCACCATTTGTGCAGCCACCTGGACACGCCATGACCTCTACATATACGTAGTCGCTCATGTTTTGGCCTCCCGCTGAACCTGCCGCAGCGCCAGGCTTACGAGCACCGCCTAATCTACTCGCCGCACCTGGCATACGTGATGCGCGTGCTGGTTTCAGTCGACGAACCAGGTTTTGGATATTGCGGAAGCCGTAGTAACGAGCAGTTCTTACGATTGGTGAGTTTTCTGCATCAATCAAAGTGTATTCGACAACATCGGCATTGCGACCTCTTTGGGTGGTGATTTGACTGCCTGGGTTGTGCGCGCGGTATGTTTGCATCACATGCCAGAGATATCCACCACTCGTGCCGGCATCTTTTGTGTTGTTGGAGACGTACTTAGAAGGGAAGAGGAAGGTGTCGAGTTTCGAATCTGGGAAAGGCGTGTGATGTTGTCTTGATAGAGGCTTCTGCGGTAGTTGTGGGAAGGAGATGTCGCGGCTTTCGGCGAGCATGAGCAGCTCTCGAGCAGTAATCACGCAGTCGACATCTCGAATGCCTTTGCGCTCTGTGTTGTTGCCATCCGGTGACCAGTGTATATCTGTCAACTCTTCTCTTGACGCTTCCAGCTTCTTGTCGAAACAAGGCATGATTGCCATGTGCCACACGTTCTCCGGATTGATGCCGTATTTCCTCGCCAAAACACTCTTGACCAATGTGCCCGTCAAGGCCTGTGGTGACTTTAGTCGTGACATGTGCGGCAGTGCGTGAGGGTGTGTCTTCTCGGCGTAACAGATCCAACCGGGACATGCAGATGAAAGAATGGGCTTCTTGGGCTTCTCAGCGCGCGAGCCACTGAAATCTGATGTGTGTTTTGCCGAGGGCGCAAGAGAATCCATAACTTCGTCTGCTGCAGCGACCAAAGCGGCCTGGCGCATGACGTTCGTATCAATGACCCAGGCAAAGCCACTGTTGTTTGCGCCTCCTGATCGTAAACCAGCCGGACCGGAGAGAAGTTGTTGAATCATGTTTGTAGCGACGTTCTCGGAGACTCCAAATGTTGCGGCGATACTGGCGCGTGTTTGAGGCGACACGCTTGCGACAAAGATCTTGCCGTCCGAGGGCCCAGGGAGAGACTCGCCTTGAGCGGTCCAAGGCAAGCGTAATTCGGGGTATGCATCGAGTGTGTTGAGGACTTCTTGATGTGATTGCAGACTGACGAGGACGGCCTCGGCAGATGTGACACAACCACTACATGCTAGACAATCTGTCAAGGAAATGCTGGCTGGTGGGGCTTCGGCGGCAGCAACCTTGTCTTCGGTCGTGACTTCGTAGGCATTTTCTTGTGGTTGCTGTTTCGGTAAGGTCTCTACAGGCTTGATACAGGCAACTCCGGGCGAGATGAAGTCGTTGAGGTCGTCTGCCGACAAGATGGCCGACATGTTTGTGATTCTTTGTATGTGGCGGGGGTTCGAAGGCGGGGTGCTGGATTTTTGAATTCAATGGAATGGAGAAGACAATGAGTCGAAGAAGAGTCTTAGAAGGAAAGGACGACGCTCAGAGAAACAGAGTCACACGGAAGGCAGGAGGGTATCAATTATGGCAAGAACAAGTGGAGCAAGGGAAACAGCGATAGGGAAAATAAATCCTCGAGTTGGTCAGCAAACCAACGAGGCAATTGGCACGCGAGTCCCGTTGTCGCCGCGAGCTTCTCCGCCGCCGGGGCCCTGCCAAGACCTTCCTATCGCGCATCTTCAATCTTTCTTTGCGATCACCGTCCGTAAACTCCATCATCACCGACACAACCCTTCCATCACATACACACATCCGCAATCATGTCGCAACCCCAAGGCAACAACAACACTGGCTTCCAGATTACCAACCAAAACACCTTCGAGGACACCAACCGCAGTGTCAAGTACTCCTGCGGTGACTGCGATGCCGAAGTCTCACTCAAGCGCGGCGACCCCATCCGTTGCAAGGAGTGCGGTTACCGTGTCCTGTACAAGCAGCGCACCAACCGGTATGATCCAGTTCACTATAGACTCCCTGCTCTCTTTCTGACTTCTTCACAGCATGATCCAGTTCGAGGCCCGCTAAACCATCCATTAACCTCTGCTACGAAATCTCTTACTTGCGCACGACCTCTACGCGACTCTTCCAGCGGCACTTTACGGCAACATGCATGCACGGTATCTTTGAAGCGCACGTCTCTATCCGCGCATTCCGCCCCTGTTCGCCCACACAGGTCAACACGACCACATAGTCCACCCATACCCACCCCTTCCGGCGTTCATCCTCCAGGTCAGAAACATCATTTCTATAAGCGCGGCGTTATATTGCGATCAGAATCTCCCTATTTGGAATCACAGGAGAAGGCGAAAAAGAGAGAAGACATTTGAAGATGGGAAACACCAAGGGTTGGCTTGGAGGAGCTATTGACCATGGATCAAATACGAAAATCAGACTTCTCAAAGAAATTGCGCTTTTCAAGACACTGTGCTGCCAAGTGAGACTGGTACTGTGATTCGAGGTAAAGAGACTATATGTACAATGACTATTTTTGGTTATATGTATAAGTGAGAAGAGATGGAAATAGCAAGGACAATTTTCTTTCCAGGCCGGTACAAGGTATAGCAGAGTAAACAACAACAACGCAAATCGCTATATCTGCGGTGGGTTGGGTATATCGCGCCCAGAAAACAAATGCAAACAGATGACAAGGGAGTGTGAACGGGAAAACCCAACTATGCTATGACAATTTTTGAAACAGTGTAAAACAAAACAGGCAGGTTAGTAACATAAGAAATTGTGCTCTCCGAAATGGTCGTTTCCGAAATGATCCTTCTCTTCAACATCTTTTGTACTTTCCAGATCGCAGTCTTTAGTAAATCACAACTTACATGGCCTCAAGCTCATCAGCAAGACTTCTGCCAACTAGTTCCTCGGGTGTTTGATCGCGAGGACCCTGTGCATCATCTTCCGGAGCCGTGGCACTTTGCTCTTCTTCTTCATCGTCTGCTCCGATACCAGTATCCACGTCACCAAGCTGGGCGTCTTCATCATAACTCTGGCGTCTGAACACCATGGGACTTTCTTGACCCTGCTCATCAGTCTTTGTGTCAAAGTAGCTCATCTTAGTTTCTTCGTTGATTTGGTGGACATCACGAGAGTAGTTGAGGCCCGAACGTTGAGATTCATCTGATCCTTCAGCAGGGCTCGGTGTGCGGCGAAGGCTTGTGGCAGGAGGAGTCATGAGGCCGGATAAGATTGGAGGCGAGGGAAGAGGCGATGGCTTCGAAGGTGTTTGTGTGCGACCATTGGCTAGACGGGCAGCAGCAGCAGATGATCTAGCGGTAGCCCTTGCAGGAGCTTTAGGGGCAGAAGCAGGACGCGAGGTCTCTCTACTCTTGCGCCAGTTGCCGAATGCTGCGGCCAAAGACACTGCTTTGGGAGAAGCAAAGTTGGTCAGGTTGGCCAATGCTTGACCGGTCAAAGAGGGGCCGGCATTGATGAGTCGCTCTTTCTCTTGCTGCTCCATTTGAAGGTTGGCGCGGATGCGAATGGCGAAGTCGCGGACTGCATCTCTGTCGTAGTCGGACTTTGACAACGTGTCGATCAACTGGTTGAGGTCTTCGTTACGGACAGACAAGAGTTCGCGCAACCAGGAAATTTCGACCTCCTTCTCCTTGAGCTTGGAAGGTGCCGTGGTGTCCACGTTCGAAAGCTCGCTCTGCAGGCGTTCGATGCGAGTCTCGCGTTCTTGGAGCTGCTCTTGCAGGACCAATATAGACTCACGGAGAGCTTGAGGAGAAACCTTACCAGGCTCCTCACGCGAGATGGAGGTGGGCATGGGAGTGGTTGCCGGAGTAGATTTTGCGGCCTGGGCAGCAGAAACAGCCGCTTGCGCGGCAGACTTAGTCACTACCAAGCGTTCCTCCAGATGAGCAACCTTGTCGCGCAAATGTAGGACTTGATCGTTCGACAGCTCAAGACGGTCATTGAAGTGTACTGTTGAGCGCTGCTTGTCCTCGTAGGCATTGGCGACGCTTCTCTCATACTGCGACTTGAGGTATCGAACCTCTTCTGCATGCTTCTCACGCAAGTCGTTCAAGGCAGAACTACTGGTCTCGTTGACCTTGCGAAGAGCATCACGTCTGAGGTCAGCCTCCTGCTCGAGCGAACGCTCGTGTCTCTCCCGAGCGGCATCCGATACCATCTTGATGTTGTCGATCTCGTTCTTGGCGAGCATGATCTCGTGTTCCAAGCTAGCACGGATGATGTTGGCTTGACTCTCAGCAGCCTCGATACTGGACTGCATAATCATCTGAGTGCGTTGGACTTCGGCTCTTCCAGACTCTCTGGCTTCGTGGAGATCACGCTGCAAGCGAGCGCTCAGTGTCTGCTCTGCAGTGAGATTCTCTCTGAGAGTCCTCAAAGTCTCCTCGTGAAGTGTCGTAGATCTCTGCATCTGTTCGAGCTGGATCTTGGTGGTGACTGCCTCGTGCAACTGGGTGCGCAAGCTCTGCACTTCTTCTTCCATACTGCGTCTGATGCTGACTTCGCCTTCAAGACGTGCTTGCAGGACAACATATCTCTTTTGAAGCTCTTCATTGCGGTTCTGCCAGATTGCCTTCTCGTTGGCCAATTGCTCAGCAGCTGATATCATACCGTGGTGGATCTTATCAAGCTTGCTGCGCATGTTCTCACGAATGTTGAGGCCATCTGCAATCTGGTTCTTTAGGTCAGACATGTTATCCTGGAGATTCGTGTTGTCACGGGCAGCGACTTCGGCCTCTTGCTTCCACTTCTTGGTAGACAAACGAGCCTCCTCAAGTTCGGCAACTAAGCTGGTCACGCTGGCTTTTAGGGCGGTATTTTCCAGTGCATAATCATCAGCGATCTGCTTTTCGTGCTTCATAGAGGCATGAGATTCTTCCAGCTGGACCATGAGTTCTGCCGCACTAGCCTTGATGGCCGTGGCCTCAATTGCTGCGTCGTCAGCAGCCTGGCGTGCTTGTTTGCCGATCGCGTTAGACTCATCTAGCTGGACCAAAAGCTCAGCAATGCTGGTCTTGAGAGCTGCGTTCTCAATGGCTGCATTCTCAACTTGCTGCTGAGCCATTCCGTTTGCATCGCGAGATAACTCAAGCTGAGCCTTGAGATCAAGGGCACCTGCTTTGAGGCCTTCATTTTCGCCAGCGACATCGTCAACCTCATTTCTCCATTTGGTGCTGGAGAGACGGTATTCTTCGAGGGTAGACTCAAGTGCAGAGTTTTCCGCTTCGAGGTCTGACAGCTGCTTCCGATCACGCGCTTGAATCACTTCAACAGCATCGACACGGATCTCGAGTTCTTCACGCTGATTCTCCAGTGAATGAATACGCTGCTCCTTGTCGCCCACAGTCTTGCGAAGAAGAGAGAGCTCCTCTTCAGCAAGGCGAAGTAGGCGACGTGTGTCAGCCTCACGCTCTTCAATCGTGCGACGTTGGTTCGCTTCTTCGAGTGCGTCGGCCAAAGTCTTGTTCAGTCTATTGTTAAGCTCAGAAACCTCCCGTCTGTGCCTATGAGTGACCTCTGGATTTTCTGCGGGTGCGGTAGGGCTCAAATTTTGGCCCATACGATGCAATGACTCGTCTACAACATGCTTGACATCGTCAATGTCGAGGTTTGCCGATGCGATGCGAGCGATGGTGGTGTTCATATCCATGAGTGCATTGTGAATCTCGGATGCAGATGAGAAATGAGAGCCGTTTGCCTTTTGAGATGCCAAAGCTTCGAGCACAGCAGCCTTGATCTGGCTTGCCTTCCTTTCCTGTGCACGCGACACTGAGCGGAAGTTCTGTCTCTCATCAAGTGTTTCATCCTCGTCATCAGCATCGCTTTCATCTACAGAGAGAGCACGGTTTGTCGATGGTCGTGACTCGCGAGTCATGATAGTGCTTACTGCGCGGTGGATCATCTGCAGGCTCTTCTCAAGAGGCGCCAAACGATGGTCAATCACGCCGCCGACAATCTGGTCAACTCTGTCGTCAAAGAAGTTACTACGTGTGCGCAGCTTGCTTGCCTCATCGACAGAGAGGTCATCAGACCACTCGCTCAAGGGCACATCCTCACCACGGTTGAGGCGATTGATACGAGCAGGACGAATCTTAACTTGCTCTCTCGAAAGCGCTGGGAGGGGAGAAATTGAGCGATCGCGATCATCACGTCTCGGGCTGTGATGGATAACACTTGCATCAGGGCTTGCAACCTCGGAGGCAAATTCCTGCTGGATCTGGTCGAATTCATCGTCATCGTTGAGCTGTTGCATGACAGCATCAATTTCGTCAAAGGTTGGCTCGGGGAATCGAGCTTCTTCGTTATCATCGGTAGGATAAGGTGCATGCTTTTGAGGCTCTGGTGAAGGAGCATAGTCAAGATCTTCTACAGATGCTTGTGTCTTTTCTGAGGTACGCGAGAAGACGCGCGAAGGGCTGAAGTCAGGCTTCGTCTTGTTCGGATCCGGACTACGGAGAAGAGACTCGAGTGGTTGGTTACTTGACATCGATCCTTGCGGCTTGAACTCGAAAGGTTTGGCAAGCGCAGAGAGAGAGCTCGAATTTTTCTTATGACCTTGCTCGTTCTGTTCAGTAGGAAGTTTAGCCAACGTCTCAAAGTCTTGCGTTGATGCAATGTTGGCAGAAGTTTTAGCATTATGCTTCTGGGTAACTGCAGGCTCAATAGTCTCAACAGAAGTTGCGCTTCCAGCCCCATTGGTTTGTGGTGGTTCGGAAGGGATGAAAGCGGTCTCCTTCTGTGGAACGGATGTCTCTTCAACGACTGGTCGAGCAGAGGATGAAGGGCGCTCTGCAAAGAGAGGCACATCATCACCATCATTCTGAGCAACGCGGGCCCTCTTTTGTCGTTCTTCGCTCTGGGCCACGCGGCCATCCTCATCTTCTGCCTCAGGCTCCTCCTTTACAGGTGAAGATTTGGGTTGGGTAATGACCACAGCCTTTGATCTTCTTGCTGGCTGTGTCGCATCCGGGATGGTTACATCGCCAAAGATGCTTGGAGCAGCAGGCTGAATGGGAGCATGGTATTCAACAGGATGTTGAGCAGGCACGACAGGGTTGAAGGGGAACGACGAGGCGAAGTTGAAGTCAGACGATGGCATGATGCCGAATGCTGATGGTTGGAAAGCGTTGGCTGCAACATCCATTTCCCCATTAGACTGGTTTCCAGCATGGTTCTGGATGGGAGGACCAAAGTTCGATAGACCTGGAAGGCTAGGCAAAGTGGGCTGGAACGAAGAGCCTGGTTGGAACTTGAACTCGGGCGCTGCAACACTGAGCCTCGATACATGCCCCTTGACCTTGTTGGTAGCTTTGTTCTGCAGAGCGCCGGCCAAACCAGCGTTTGCAAGATTGCCGTTTGCGGGCATCTCAACATCGGATTTGATTTGGCCATTGGTAAAGCTGGGTGAATCTTTGCGGCCAGCGAAACCATTCATTCCAGGACCGAGAGCATTTCGCTTGCCAGGAGGCACATAAGCACTGCCACTAGAATTTTGGCCAACAAAACTATTATTCGCTTCATCTTCGTCGTCTTGGAGCTGGCGTTCGAAAGCTTTTTCCAGATGGTAGTCGGATCCCTGGATCTCTCTTTCAAGAGCATCGCTGATGTTCCGATTGTGTCGCGGGCTGGGATGGGCAAGCTCGACTTCCTTGCGCGTTTGGCGTCGTGGTGTGGCACCCGCAAAGTAATCTTGCATGGGCTCTTCTTCGTCTTCAGGAACTTCGGCCAAAGATGGAATTGGGCGCATTGCGGCACCAGGAGTGAGAGTTGGGGTGATGCTCCTCTGAGCTTGAGGCTGAGGTGAGAAGCTCGAGTATACAGATTGATGCCTGAGATGAGCCTGCCCAGGCCAGTCGCCGGGCTGTGGCTGCGGGCTTCGGGCAAATGGAGATGGCATACCATACGGTGAGATTGGAGATTTTGCTGGGGGCCCTTCGCTCTTCAGTCTCTCAAGCGCGGGTGATCCTCCTCTAGGAAGTGCGTTCATGTTGAAGTTTGTCGAAGGAGAGAATGCAGGCAAGCCATTGGGTTGGTTCTGCTGATTGGGGAATCCAAATGGCATTCCTGGCATGCCGAATACAGAGTGTCTATGTGCGTGTCCTCTGGGATCGCCAGGCATGGAGAGAGGCGAAGCGACAGATGCTGAGTAAGAGTGCCCAGGGGTGGGGAAATGGGCTAGCGAAGGCGTGGAACGATGAGATCCTCCAGCCATGGTAGCGTGCATCATATTGGGCGAAACAGATTGATAATGACCAGAAGATTGACGAGACATTGGTGGAGGTTGAGCAGGAGCAAGATCGTCACCCAGACTTACACCCAATGCACGCAGTTTTTGCTCCATCAGATCGTCAACATATGACTTCCAGGTCTGTGGGTTGGGTACGAAGACTTTGTAGTCTTTTTGCTGGCGCTTTATAACGTCATCTGAATCGTCCGGGTATTGACCGCTGCTCTGAGATACGATCGAGTCGTGATATGCCCATGGTTGTAAATCGAAGCCATCCACATTGTAGCCGGCCTCTTCAAATTGTTTTAATCGTGATTGTGTTTGAGCTGGGCTTAGCGGCTTGTTACCTCCGCAGGCTTCGGGGGCCATAGATGGCAGAGCAATCCAACAAGCCTTTCCTCTCCAAGCCAACTTGGTCCTCGGTCGCGGTGGCGGTGTCGGGCGTTGGGAGTCTGAGTTCGGTGGTGAAGGCAATGGCGGTAATTGACCATTCTTCTGAGGGCTGTGTCCAACAGATTTAGTATCGTCTGATGGGACAGGCGGCGGAGGTAGAGGCTTCTCCTTTGAGGGCGAAGCCCATTTAGAGGTAAACAGCGACATATCAGGTTCGTCTAGCTGGCGAGTAAATTGCCAAAAGTCTTCCTGCTTCAGAGTCAAATTGCTCTCTCTAGATTTGTGACCTCTTCTGAAAGAATCGTGGGATACTGGTCTTTGCTGTCTCTCAAAGAAAGGACTTGCAGAAGTGTTCTTACGACGGTGTCGGCCAGAAAACCAAGTGAAAGGTATGGGTGTCTTGAACTCCTCCTCTTCGTCGGAACCCGAGTTACTACCACCAGAATCGTCGCTCAACCAGTTTCCTCTTTCTGAGCGCCACTTGCCAGTCGTGTACTGATGCACCCAATCCTCAGTCAGGCGACGTGTAATAGTATGACGAGACGGCCTTTGCGCAACTGTTTGTGTAGTATCTTCCTGAAGGGCCAATCTTTCTGTCGTGACAGGGCTAGCTATGTGATGCTGAATAGGTATGCGGGACGGTAACAAATGGTCGAGACCAAAGGAAGGGCTAAAGTCGCGTCCTTGAACAGCGACTCTGGATGGAACGAGATGTTCGAGGCCGAATGATATGCTTGGAGAGGGACTCTCGCTTGTGGTCTGTCTCTGCGAAGCGACCGGAGTGCTCTCGACGCTGGGCACGGTGGGATCCTGAGTGGGACGCTGGTACGGCGAGCCCCAACTAGCAGTGTAATAGACAGACGGAGCGTCGGTGGTGGAAAGAATCTCTTCACGCACGGAGCGATGCGAGCCAGATGAGGGAGTCTCGAAGACAAGCTGAGGAGCAAGAGCTGAAGGCTCAGGGCTGAGGGACCGTCTCGACCGATGCCCTTGGGGAGCGGTCCGCGTCTGTCTTGATGGAGAGCCCACTAGAGCAGAAAGACCATGTTCAGACCTGCTGCGACGGTAAGGGCTGGCGGCGGGAGTAGCGAAGGTGGTTGCAGGAGAAGTAGCCGTGTCGTTTCGACCTATGCACATGTCAGCACCTCCATCGCGCTGTCAATGGCAAGCTTCCTTGCATGTCAATAACAACCTTCTGCGGCACCAGACAGCAATGAGCGATGTATACTCGCTCAAGTGCAGTCGATGCTCCTTGACTGGATACTGAGCGAATGCAGTGTCCTGTGTGCGGTGCTCTACTCCGTGAACCCCGACTTATTTTAGTTGGATGCTTTGGCGTAAGGGAAATTACTAGGCTAAGATCGGCTCAAACTTGACAAATGCCTGCTGTCTTGATGCCAGAGAGCTGCAGGAGAAGGAAAAAGGACAGGACGGTCGGCTCAGCACGTGAAGTCCCGAGGATGCGTTCATACACCGCTATTAATTATCATTTGCGTACAGACCAAGCACATCAATATCGCTCGGCTCAGGGATGATGAAGGAGCAGCGTGGATCAGCACGGACGACAACTCAAAGGGGTCCACCCAGACAAGCCAGAGCATCAGGATAGGGTTCCACCGTTCCGCGGCCGTTTGTTTGAGGCTCCCTTCTTCAAGATAAACTCAATGCTTCTCGACTCTCAAACACAAACACCACTCTCCCTGTGAAGTCCTGTCCAATGCAACTGGAAGGAGACGCCGTTTTGATGACTCGCTAGAGCGCCCAAGAGCAACTGCAGAGCACTTTGCCTGAGTCTCTCCATCGAAAGCTGGCATTCTTTATTTTCGATGAATGTAATGCAATATAGTACGTGCGGTTGAAACTATGCATTTCGATGGACGATAAACACCCATATGGAGCTGCAGACGAGTGCTGTGATATAAACCTTGACATTTGTACTCGAGGTAAACGTCTATCTCGATGCTTGCGCCAAAATCTAAACCCAACCCAACCCCACCCCATAAACGACGCCATCCAACATGAACGCTATCAAAACCTTCCAAGAAAATGCAGTAAGTCTCGTAGTCAATTCGTTCAGGACCTGTCCCCTACTACTAGGCCTTGAGTCTCCGCTCTTCACATCTTACACACACGGGATCTTGATTGTTGCCCCTTAGGAAGTATCTACCATCGTCAAAGCCATCACCACATTCCTATAATACTATTAGTCGGGATTTTGCATTAGCCAGAAATTTTGACTTACAGTGCAGCAGAAGCAGTCGGCATGCCAGTCAGCGCCCAGAGCCTTGACAACAATCTCGGTGACAGGACGTTTGCACTTGCGGCATTTGGCGCTGTATCTGTTGGTATGGCAGCCCACACACCATGCGTATCCCTCCTTTTCCACGAAAGGTGTAGTTGAATCGAAAGGCTATTTAGTGTCAGCTCTCTGCCCTCGAAGTAAAGACGGTGTAGGCAAGACTTACATCACCACATTGTGCGCAGAAGAAGTGGCCAACATGCCATTCTGCTCCACATGCGACAACTACCTCGCCCTCAATGGGCGTTTTGCAACTCTTGCAGCGCGGGCTGAAAGATTCGTGGAAGTCGAGTCCGCAGAAGAACCGCAGAGACTCGTCACCGTCTTGTTCCTCCAGTCTTCTCACGTCTTCCTCGGTTACACCTACAGGTACTTGAACGTCAAGGCCCTGCTGACGCTGTTGGATACGAGCCAGGCGCTCGGCTCGCTTCTTGTCTGGCTCGGGGTAAAATGCGACGCATTCGAGGTTGATGCCACAATCATGACACTTAAAACATGAAGGGTGGAAGCGCTCGCCTGCAGCACTCAAGATGCGCCCTGCTATGGGCAATGCACAATGGGCACACAAGGCCGTGTTTCGTCTTACGGAAGGAGTCATGTGCGGTTTTGCCACGACTGGATATGGCGAGGTCTTGGAAGGAACGGGGAGTGGGCGAGCTGATGAAGGCACAGGTGTAGGCAGGGGACGTTTGGCAAAAGGCGAGGACGACTTTGGTGGTGAAGACTGCGGACGGTGCTGGAGAGGCGGTGGTCGCTGGTCCTTGTCCTTGCTCGGTTCGTCAATAACGAAGACCGGAGGTTTTGACTTTGTCGGCGACAAGCATAGTGCAGGAACGTCAGGCTCTTCAGAAAGTGTCTTGGATGGGCTTGAGAAACCATCGTCCGGAACTACTATCATTGGGATGTCCGCACTCATCCTAGCGATCATAGGCGTGCTGCCAGATTGCTTGGCCATCTTCGTTGGCGAATCATCCGGCGACACAATTGCAGGAATGGAAGGTGGACCCTGCTGGGAACGAGGCAATGAGTATCGTCTCTGCTTCCCACTTAAGGCGGACTCAGAAGGGGCGTTCTTTCCTACGGCCAAGCATTCTGGCAAAGGTATCGATTTCTCTTCGACCAGTTGGATCTCTTTAGGCTTCCAGCCTGATTGGAAGCTGACAATTGGTCTGCCAGGGCTGTCGCTCACCGCGGTTGGCTGAGGCAAATTTGGACTTCTGTCCTTGCGCTTCATGGCTGTCGCGGAACGTATGTCATCGCCGCGTATTTCCTTGCCATCCTTGACTTTCGGACTTTCCTCCGGGGTCTTCTCTGGTGAGTCTTGAGGTGGAAGGTTAGGTGAAGCTGGGACGGAATTGTTGACAGTGTAAAAGGCGTTCCGAGACTGGGAAGGTGGATTTCTCTGAATCTCGATTTTCTCGTGTCTCTTCGCCGTGTATCCAGAGATGGATTCTTTCCCATCGTTTTTCTTGACAGAGTAGCCGGACGGAGATTCTTTCTTCTCAAACTTCTCCTGTGCCATTCTCACCCTGGCAAAGGGGTTTCTGCGAATATGGCGTGGGACTTCTTCCTTGACTTCGACTTTCTCTGCCGCTTTGACTGCTTCTGCAGCTCTTGCTTCTTTCAGCTGTTCGTCGGGTTCTTCGTAGATCTTGTCGTTCGGATCCATGAAACCAGCCTTGACATCTGCACTGGGTCGTCGTTTTGACCCACTACTGACTCGGCGCTTCGAAACTGCGACGTCGTTGGCCACAGCGTTCGCAAGCCCTTCGTAGCTTTTGCCTTTTGAGCGCGTGCTTCGTGGTGTAGAAACAGGTGTAGCTTCGACAAAGGGATCATCTGGTAGCGCCTTGGTGCTGGGTCTCTCGGGAGAGGAGATTGGTGAATCACTTATCACTGGTCGACTGATGGATAGAGGACGAATCTCATTCCTGTCCTTGCTCGTATTTCGGAGGTGTGAACGATAGTCCTTTCGTGCAGCTTTGGGATCTACATCAGGGTTTGTGTAGGCAGAGGCGCGTTCCTTCTCCGGGTCATAGCCAGTACGATGTTTCCAGACTAGTTCGGCAGCCTCATCCTGAGCCGCTTCGTGTATGCGTTGTTCCTCATCCAAATTCAACTCTTCCATTGCTTCTTCTATTGGCTGTACTACCAGGGGTGATGGCTTGGCCACATTTGTAGGCCCAGGTTTTGCGACTAGAGGACGGCCGGTGAAATCGCTGCGGATGTTCGATTCGAGGCTCTTGTGACGGGTATGGGTGGTGATTGGAGCTGCATCGTTAGTTGCGGTGGTCGGAACGGAGCCGTCGCTTGATGTTGGTCTTTGTTGTTGACGCTTGCTGGCAATTCTTGATGGCGGAGGCGGTCTTGAACCGTTTAGTCGCGCGACGCGGTTGTTTCGGAGATCTTGTAAATAAGTTGCTGAATCATCGTCGTGTAAGCTCAAGTTGTTGATCTTCTCATAGTCGGGTACAGAGGAGAGTCGTTGGCATTGTCTAAGTGGTGAGGGTTTCTTTGGAGAGTGTGGTGGTTTGGGAGGAGAAAAATGAATGTGCTGACCCAGTTGTTGATCGTTCATGTGCTTGTCGCTGTTCTCGGGGGCCATGATGAGGCCAGAAGACAGGGATATCGGATATTCTTGGGTCAGCTTGTAGGAGAAAAGACTGACGGCGAGCGCAGGGTGATTAAAAGAGATATAGTAAGGAAGAAAGACAGTCGTTAAGAAATCAATAGTGCAACGAGAAACGAGAGTATAACGTGGAGGTTCTGAGGTATGCTGGAGCGAAAGTACAGATGATAGGCGTCGATGGCGGTTTAAACTGTTTGGACTTGTAAATAGCAACCAGAGAATGTGGTCCAAGCTTGCACTACGATCCACGTCCCTCTGTGCGGTCAGGTAATCATCCTCAATGACGAGATTGAGATGCCCTGAACCTGACGATTCAGTCCAAAATCTGCTTGAAAGACTCAGGCAGCCTGTGAAAAAAACCTGTCATCGTCCAACTGACAGATGAGAGGTGATGCTTGTGGCGCGCAATGGTCTGCACCATCGTTGTCCTGGTGAGGAATGCTTTCGAATGAACCGTCCTCTCCGACTATCGATATGAGCTGGACTCTGGCTAGCACACGCTGTGGTGCTCCAGATTGCGAGACGAGATTAGAAGGCAAAAGTAGATATATGAGGTCGCGTTCAATTTGAAAAGGTCTGTCAATTTATAGATTACATTGCCAATGTGACGAAGGGGATAAGGGGCTGCTCTGGTGATCTGTAGACGGGCATATTGCTCTTTCAGAATGATGGCTAACGGCTCGTGACCTGGAAACCCACATGCAGGCGTGTTTGCAAAGCAAAGATGAGCATCAGAGATAGTCATGCTAGATGACATAGAGAGGCGTGTGATTGTCTAGGACAGTGGAATCAAACGTGAAAAGCTTAAAACATGATTGACACCTCGAGCAACGGGACGACGGATACGTACACCAGAAGAACACATCATGTCAACTGCCATGGGTAGAATCAGGGACAGTGAAGGGCGTCATGGCAGTACAAGTTTGGTGTACATCAAGTGGATGGTCTTGTCGGTAAAGAAATAAAGGTCAGGGTCGCGGCAGTCGTAAGGCTGAGTGGGCGGCCGATGCCGTTTTGTTGATGTTTGGGCGCCAAGACAAATTGCAAGCAGGAGCGTGCTTTCGCTCCTGCCTACCGCCTCCCCTTGAATCCCTTCTCACGCCCATTGCCAACCGACAATCTCCTCGACCACCGCACCCGACCTTCCAGACCTCTTCATCGCCCATCCATCACAGTCACCATGCGTGAGATTGTGTGTACACCCTGCTGTCGCTTGCGCACAACTGAGCTCTGTTGCTAACGTCTTTCTCTCTCAGGTCCACCTCCAGACCGGCCAATGCGTATGCCTACCTGAAATGAGCTTCAATTGACACCAAGAACGACGCGTCTGACACATGTGAACAGGGTAATCAAGTCGGTGCCGCCTTCTGGCAGACCATCTCCGGCGAGCACGGCCTTGACGGTGCCGGTGTGTACGTTGCTCCCACCTGCGCATCAACAAGCACCATAACAGCTCGCTGACTGCCTACAGCTACAACGGTACTTCGGATCTCCAGCTTGAGCGCATGAACGTCTACTTCAACGAGGTCAGCGACCATACATCACTCTGTACTTGGCCGCTTCCATACTAATGCGCACTGCAGGCCTCCGGTAACAAGTATGTCCCCCGTGCCGTCCTCGTCGACTTGGAGCCCGGCACCATGGACGCCGTCCGTGCCGGCCCCTTCGGTCAGCTCTTCCGTCCCGACAACTTCGTCTTCGGTCAGTCCGGTGCTGGCAACAACTGGGCCAAGGGTCATTACACCGAGGGTGCCGAGTTGGTCGACCAGGTCTTGGACGTTGTCCGTCGTGAGGCCGAGAGCTGTGACTGCCTCCAGGGTTTCCAGATCACTCACTCTCTTGGTGGTGGTACCGGTGCCGGTATGGGAACGCTCCTGATCTCCAAGATCCGTGAGGAGTTCCCCGACCGTATGATGGCCACTTTCTCCGTCATGCCCTCGCCCAAGGTCTCCGACACCGTTGTCGAGCCTTACAACGCTACCCTCTCCGTCCACCAGCTGGTCGAGAACTCCGACGCGACCTTCTGTATCGACAACCAGGTTTGTCTTGATCCTACTACTCTCCTACACCGCTATTTCGACTAACCTCTCCAGGCTCTCTACGACATCTGCATGAGCACCCTCAAGCTCAACAACCCCTCTTACGGTGACTTGAACTACCTCGTCTCTGCCGTCATGTCCGGTGTCACCGTCTCGCTCCGTTTCCCCGGTCAGCTCAACTCCGACTTGCGCAAGCTCGCCGTCAACATGGTTCCCTTCCCCCGTCTCCACTTCTTCATGGTCGGTTTCGCCCCCCTCACCAGCCGTAACGCCCACTCCTTCCGCGCTGTCTCGGTCCCCGAGCTCACCCAGCAAATCTTCGATCCCAAGAACATGATGGCCGCCACCGACTTCCGTAACGGCCGCTACCTCACCTGCTCCGCCATCTTCCGCGGTAAGGTCTCCATGAAGGAGGTTGAGGACCAGATGCGCAACGTCCAGAACAAGAACTCCGCCTACTTCGTCGAGTGGATCCCCAACAACGTTCAGACCGCCCTCTGCTCCATTCCTCCCCGTGGCCTCAAGATGTCGTCTACCTTCGTCGGTAACTCGACCTCGATCCAGGAGCTGTTCAAGCGTGTCGGTGACCAGTTCTCTGCCATGTTCCGTCGCAAGGCTTTCTTGCATTGGTACACTGGTGAGGGTATGGACGAGATGGAGTTCACTGAGGCTGAGTCCAACATGAACGATTTGGTCAGCGAGTACCAGCAGTACCAGGAGGCCTCCATCTCCGAGGGTGAGGAGGAGTACGACGAGGAGGCTCCTCTCGAGGCTGAGGAGTAAGATGTTGATAGCAACGTCTAACTTCTAATTTCGTATTCACGTTGTCCGAGAGGGGAAGCGTTTGGATCCTCTTTTTCTACCCCTGTTCTTTTTCTTCACGATAACCAAGTCAAATGTCCGAGCATTGGGCGCCCTAGCGAGTTTGAAATGAAAGCCCTTGTCTTTTTGTAATTACCAAAAGCTGCTCTCTCCAGTTTCTTACCATCCATGAGTATGCTTTGTGACATGTGAATTAGGCCATTCGAAGACAAGTACTCCTGGAGAACGCTAGACTGACAAACTTTCTGATCGAGACGTTCATCGAATCCACTTGTCGAGTAATCCCCATTCGATGGTAGCCCTCCAATTAAAAAGCGATATACATAGCCATTTCAAATGAATTGAAAGTCAAGAGTAACACCACATTCGGATCATCCATGGAGTCATATCAAGGTGAGACACAAGGGTATAGACGTGCTCGAGATGTAAGCATTGACTGAAATATTCTCATACCATTACCTTTCCGAAGATCACGGTTTGATAGTACGAATTAGCGAGTGTCAAACTGAAGGGGTCGAGTAATATACGACACGATACGATACGATCAAGAGTACCAAATGCTTCTTTTCGGAAAACACAAAAAAGAGACAAAAGATTGACATCTATGATAAAAAGCGATTTGAGAGCAAAAAAAATTGTTTCACCCATTCTACATCCTCAACAGCTTTGAAAAAAAAAGCTGGGAAAATGTGCAAAAGTTCGCAGACATGTGAAGGGGGAACTCTTCTGGGTTTTACCTGTCTGTCTTGCACAGGGAAGAGAGTTTCTATTTGCTGAAGATCTAGTGATGGAAGAGGAAACAAAGTCTTTGATTGAGCGTTATGGGGAACGATCGAACTTATGCTGTTTAGATGCAGGAGATCGTGTTGATACGCCGCAAGCAGTAAACAGGAGAGTGTATGCAAAGCAGAAGTGGTAGAAAGGAGCCATTGATGGAAGAGGAGATGGATAGAGGAAAAGGACAGAACGTGGAGAGAAAGAGCGGCCAGTGTGAGCGAAGAGTGCAAGAGACAGGGAAAGAGGATAGGGGTCCATGAAGCATGGTACTAGAGGAGATGTGCGAATCTCCGATATATGATGGTCATGGCCATGTGATTGTTAGCTGCTTACAGAAGCATGTTCATGTGTCTTGATCACTACAACAGCGAATAGCACAATCGACATGAGACGAGCAGAGAGCAGATAGGAGTGTATAGATGCTTTTGGGTATGCTAGAAGATGAAAGCAAAGTCAGGAAAAGGTGTAAGGGGTATGTGTCGAAATCAGAGACCAAAAAAAAAAAATCATGTGTGTGAAAGAAAGCAACAGATGGGGCTCGCAGTGCTA